>Ga0209632_10000401_pt1 | contig 45523 bp, 44 predicted proteins | sample COG_10_FD_184754 | JGI IMG/M metagenome (GOLD analysis project Ga0209632, IMG submission 184754) | Pelagic Microbial community sample from North Sea - COGITO 998_met_10 (SPAdes) (version 2) | ecosystem: Environmental > Aquatic > Marine > Neritic zone/Coastal water | place: Helgoland, sampling... | reverse complement strand
GCTAATTAAAGGGATCAACGTGGCAACTTGATCTTCAACTTCGTGTGTAACCACTGACTTGTCAAACCCCTTAGAAGATAACCTAAGGCGCACTCTTCCAAGGTTTGGTAAATATGCTAACTTAATAGACTCTGGTAAAGCAGACTCCCATTCTTTTATTCGGTCTGCAATAACACTCTCTCCTAAACCATAGGTTAAAAGTGTTTTATGAAGAATGAAAGGCCTTTTAAATTTCTTAGAAATTCGCGGCAAAACCTCATCGTTCATAAGTCCTTTCATTTCGTAAGGCACCCCAGGCAGAGAAATAAATATTGTCTTGTTTTTTTCTAGCCACATGCCGGGAGCACTCCCTGATTTATTCATCAAAGATGTTGCTTTTGAAAGTACTAAAGATTGATCGATATTTACCTGAAGGAGTGGCTGTTTTACGAAATTCTTCCACAAGTACTTTATGTTTTCTAGAACCGCTTGATCGCATACTAAAGTGTCATCAAAATACTCCGCTAAGGTTGTTTTTGTAATATCATCTTTTGTAGGGCCTAAACCTCCAGTGATAATAATGATATCAACATTTTTTTCTGCAGCTTGAAAGGCCTCTAAAATGTGTGTCTTATCGTCTTGCACAGAAGTGATTTGGTAAACTGAAACACCAATTTTATTTAATTCCTTCGCAATAAATGCAGAATTAGTATCTATAATTTGACCTATTAAAATTTCATCTCCAATAGTAATAATTTCTGCCTTCATAATTTATTTAACTTTAATAGAAAAGAATTCGTCGTCTGCAATGTAGCCCTTTAATGAATCGTTAGACTCCACTTTACCAACCCCTGATGGGGTGCCTGTAAAAATGATATCCCCAATTTTTAAAGTAAAAAAACGTGAAACGTAAGCTATGATCTCATCAATTCCCCACAACATATCTTCTGTAGTAGCAGACTGTACTGTTTCATTGTTTTTAAGAAGACTAAACGATAATTTATTTAAATTTTTATAGCTTGTTTTAGAGACCCACTTACCAATAACTGCCGAGCCATCAAATGCCTTAGATTTCTCCCACGGAAGGCCTTTTTCTTTAAGTTGCTTCTGAAGGTCACGTGCTGTGAAATCAATCCCTAAACCAATTTGTTCGTAATATTTATGGGCAAATTTTGAATCAATGTATTTTCCAACCCTATTAATTTTAACCAAGACCTCAACTTCATGATGTACTTCGTTAGAAAAATCTGGAATAAAAAATGGCTGATTTTTTAAAAGAATTGCGGTATCGGGTTTTAGGAAAATAACGGGCTCCGTTGGTTTTTCACTTTTGAGCTCCGATATATGCTGCGCATAATTACGTCCAATACAAATTAACTTCATTATTATAGCTTATTATTGAACGCCCGCAACTTTATGGCCGTTAACACCTTTTTAGTATATAAAGGAAAATCGGCAGATTGCAACCACCCAAAGTATCCAGGCTCTTTTTCAAGAATTTGGGTCACTTTTTTGCCCTTATGCTTACCAAACGAAAAACACTCTTCTCCATCTTCATCAAAGGCTATAAACCCTGCGAAATCTGCAATTTTTTTTCGAGAGCTAAAGTCTGCTAAAAACTTAGTGTCATTCTCTAAATCTTCATAACGGTCTAGTTGTGCTTTCAACACCTCATATGTGGCCATAGTATCTGCTTCGGCACTATGTGCGTCTTCTAAACTCCTGTCACAATAAAACTTAAAGGCTGCTGTTAAAGTACGTTGCTCCATCTTATGGAAAATAGTTTGCACATCTACAGAACGACGATTTTTCATTTCAAAATCAATACCTGCTCGTAACATTTCTTCAGCTAACAGAGGGATGTCAAAACGATTGGAGTTAAACCCTCCTAAATCAGAGTCTTTAATCCATGTGTTCACTTCCTTCGCTAACTCATTAAATGTTGGCTCATTTGCTACTTTTTCATTTGTGATTCCGTGGACTGCTGTCACTACTGCTGGAATAGGCATCTCTGGATTTACCAACCAAGTTTTCTTTTCTTCAGATCCATCCGGATTTACTTTCAAAATAGATATTTCAACAATTCTATCTTTAGTAATACTTATGCCTGTTGTTTCTAAATCAAAGAAACAAATAGATTTATTAAGGTTTAATTGCATATTTATAGTGTTCTGTTAGCGTCCCATGCTTCTAAGTAATCTTTGACTGTCTTTAAAAACTGCCCCCCTAAAGCGCCATTTACTACCCTATGATCATAGGAATGTGATAAAAACATTTTTTGTCTGATCCCTATAAAATCCCCCTCGCTAGTTTCGATAACTGCTGGTACTTTTCTAATAGCACCAAGCGCTAGAATTCCAACTTGTGGTTGATTTATAATAGGTGTCCCCATAATACTTCCAAACCCACCAACATTAGTCACTGTATAAGTACCATCTTGAATATCATCTGGCTTGAGTTTATTTGTTCGTGCTCGCAATGCTAAGTCATTAACTCGTTTGGTCATACCAACTAAATTCAATTGGTCTGCGTTTTTAATTACTGGTACAATTAAGTTTCCATCTTCTAAAGATGCAGCCATACCAATGTTAATGTTTTTACGTTTAATTATTTTTCCATCTTGAACAGAAATATTAAGCATTGGGTGCACAGTTAGCGCATTTGCTATCGCTTCCATAAATATTGGAGTAAACGTGATATTCTCCCCTTCTCGTGCTTTAAAGGATTCTTTTATTTTTAATCTCCAGTTCCATATTTTAGTAACATCAACTTCAATAAATGATTGTACGTGAGCAGATGTTTGAATGGAATCTGTCATATGTTTCGAAACCAATTTGCCCATACGTGACATTTCAATGATTTCATCCTCTCCACGACTTATAACAGGGCTTACATTAGATGAACTTTGTGTAACTGGCTGTGAAACTGGCTTAGACACCTCAACCCTCACTGGGGTCGGAACTGATTTAGCAGACAAATAGGTCAGCATGTCATTTTTGGTAACCCTTCCGTCTTTTCCAGATCCTTGAATTAAATCCAGTTGTGATTGTGAAACACCTTCTTTTTTGGCAATGTTTTTAACCAAAGGGGAATAAAAACGTGTCTCGTTAGATTGAACTGGACTCATTTGGTCTTTTACCTTTGAAATGGAAGTCTCAAGTTGCTCTACCTCTTTAGGCTCTGAAACTTCTGCAACTGCTGGAGTTGGTACTGGTATTGTCTCAGTACCGGATTCTGTTTCAATAATTGCAATTGTTTGACCCACTTCAATAACATCATCAATTTCAAAAAGTTTCTGAATCAAAATGCCTTCTACTTCACTGGGCACCTCACTATCTACTTTGTCCGTAGCAATTTCTAAAACGGGTTCGTCAGCATCAATTTTATCACCTACGTCTTTGAGCCAAGCTGTAAGGGTTGCCTCTGCTACACTCTCACCCATTTTGGGTAATTTAAGTTCAAATTTTGCCATAGGATAATATGATTGGGTGTATAATTATAGAATACAAATTTACAAAAATAGATGAAACTATTCAGGAATTTTAAAATTGTATTACTTCCCCCTTTGTATCTGTGGAGCTACTGCCTATGATATAAGAGCAATTTTTAGGCTGAATTTTAAACAGACATTGTTGTTCTGAAAAAAATTGCATGTGATCGATAATCGATTTAAACGAGGTTCCTGCAGCATCAAATATAACTTCATTTCCAGCTCTAACCTCATCAAAACTAGACGCTATTACTGGGTTTAATTTCTCAACCAATTTCTGGTCAGGATCTTTAGAGAATAAGAGAGAAAGACTAGGTTTTTTTGGAGTGATTTTATGTGCTGAATTGAATAAAACCATCCATTTAATTCCTAAGTATATTAAGAAATCGAAGAGACTGTTTTTTTTAAAATGTTTGTTATAAAAAATCTGCATTGCGCCGTAAAATCGCCTAAGGTAAACCTCATCTTTGCGGGTACTTTCACCTTTGTAATGAATAACGGATACGTCGCTATAATAATAATTATCATAACCTGACTTGAGGGACTTATAGGATAGGTCAATATCTTCTCCATACATAAAATAATCCTCATCAAAACCTCCTAATAAGTTATAAACCTCTCGTTTTGTAAGCATAAAAGCGCCTACTAGCACATCTACTTTTCCAACCCCATCTTCTGAGATATGGTTTGCGTAATAGTGTTTGGAACTTCCTAATATTTTTTTAATCGCACTACCAACAACAGGAATATTCCGCTTACTTTCAGGTAAAAATTTACCGGCACCATCAATTAATTTACAACCAACAATTCCCAGGTTTGATTTACTATCAGCGAAATCCATAACTTTTAGAAAGGTGTCTTCTGAAACAACCGTATCTGGGTTAAGTATACATAGATACTCCCCTTTAGCAACTTCAACAGCCTGATTATTCGCTTTTGAAAACCCTACATTTGCTTCATTTTTAATTAAAGTTACTGAAGGAAATTTTGAAATAACCATCTCACAACTGGCATCATTTGAATTATTGTCTATCACAATAATTTCGGAAGGAATATCGACTAAAGCAGCCTCTACACTTTGTAGGCAAAGCTCGAGAAAATACCGAACGTTATAATTTAGAATGACAACGGATAGTTTCAAGATAGATTAAGATTTAATAGAGAGCTCAAATGGAATTCTATTGGTTATACTTCTTCCAAGAGTCACTTCGTCAGCATATTCCAATTCGTCACCCACAGAAATCCCTCTTGCAATCGTGGAAATAACAACTTCACTCTCTTGAATTTGTTTGAATATATAAAAATTAGTCGTATCCCCTTCCATTGTAGAACTCAATGCAAAAATGAGCTCCTTAATACGTCCTGAACGAACTTTTTCAACTAAACTATTGATTTTCAAATCATGAGGGCCAATACCATCCATAGGAGATATTTTACCTCCTAGCACGTGATATACGCCCCTAAACGAAGCGGTACTCTCAACAGCCATCACATCTCTAATGTCTTCAACTACACAAACAACATCTTGCTGCCTGTTGGTATTGATACATATTTCACAAAGTTCTGAATCACTAATATTATGGCAATTCTTACAAAAATCAATGTTTTGTCGCATGGTCTGAAGTGCCTCTGCCAGGTGCAGCGTTTGAGATTCTGGCTGACGCATTAAATGAAGAACTAGGCGCAAGGCAGTTCGTCGCCCAATTCCGGGAAGCTGTGCAACTTCGTCCACAGCATTTTGTAGTAATTTTGATGAAAATTCCATACTACAAATTTAGTCAAAAATTAATCTACAAAAACATGAAAAACTCAAACGATTAACTGCCATCTAAAAAAATCTATTTAATTATTAATTTTTTATTAATTACCATGCTAGATATATTCATTTTAAAAAACACATACTATCTGGAATGTCTAGTTTTCCGAATTAATCATAAAAAACACTCTTGAAGCTTAACTACTAAAAACAACAATAAGAGTACCCCTAAAATAATGGATTATTTATTCATGATAAAGTTATAATTGGTTATTATTGTAAAGGTAATCAATACTATTTCAGCGCATGAGCTCATTTTTAATACTAACACTCCTTCTTGGTTATTTTCTGGTTTTAATCCTTATCTCTTATTTGACAGGGAAAAACGACTCTAATGTCGACTTTTTTAAAGCTGGCAAAAAATCGCCTTGGTATCTAGTCGCTTTTGGAATGATTGGCGCCTCACTGTCTGGGGTGACCTTTATATCGGTACCTGGCTGGGTGGAGGCGTCTCAGTTTAGTTATTTTCAAGTGGTGTTAGGTTATATGGTAGGCTATGTGGTGGTCGCTTTTGTGCTGCTTCCCGTGTATTATAAATTAAATTTAACCTCCATATATGAATTTCTTTTTCACAGGTTTGGATTTGTAAGCCATAAAACAGGCGCCTTTTTCTTTTTCGTATCCCGCGTGTTAGGAGCTGCTTTTCGACTCTACTTAGTCGCGATCGTGTTGCAGCAATTCATCTTTGATGAATGGAATGTTCCATTTGAAATAACAGTGGTTATTTCAATTTTACTGATTTGGATTTACACATTTAGAGGAGGTATTAAGACTATTGTTTGGACCGACACTCTACAAACTCTGTTTATGATTACTGCGGTGATATTATCTATTTACTTTATTACAGATAGCTTGGGTTGGACATTCTCAGAGTTTTTGGCCTCAGAAGAATTAAAGTCTTATAGCACCATTTTTAATACGGATAGTATTTTGGACAAGAGCTATTTCCTTAAATCCTTTTTTGGGGGTGTATTCATCACCATTTGTATGACCGGTTTAGACCAAGATATGATGCAGAAAAACCTCACTTGCAAGTCTCTTAAGGACGCTCAAAAAAACATGCTTTCGTTTAGTCTTGTTCTCACGTTGGTTACTTTTTTGTTTTTGTTATTAGGAGCCCTATTATTTATTTATGCTAAACGAAACAATATCGAAATGCCTCTTTTAGACGGAAATCCAAAAACCGATTTATTGTTTCCAGAAATAGCCCTAAATGGTGGACTAGGAATCACTTTAGGCATCACTTTTATATTAGGTTTAGTTGCAGCAGCCTACAGCAGTGCCGATAGTGCTTTAACGTCGTTAACAACTTCCTTTTGCGTGGATATTCTTGATATGACTCAAAAATCCGAAAAGGAACAGAAGTCCATTCGTAAAAAAACACATATTGGAATGAGTGTGCTTTTGGTTCTTGTGATTATTTCATTTAAGTACATTTTAAATTCAAATGTGATTGACAGCTTATTAACCGTTGCAGGGTATACGTATGGCCCTCTATTAGGCTTGTTTGCTTTTGGAATATTTACAGATTACAAAATAAAAGACAAATTTGTATGGATTGTCGCCTTAGCTTCAGTAATAATTGTATTTATGCTGGGTAAAATTCCAGCAGAAGACTTAGGGGGCTACGTCATTGGCTACGAGTTACTCCCACTTAATGGCTTATTAACGTTTCTCGGTTTAATACTGATTCGTAGAAAGTAAAACTGGCTACATTATCAAGTAGCCAGTTTGGTATTAAAAAAATATTGATGCCGTCACTAAAAATCAGCCTAAATAATCTTCGCTATTTTAAAATCAATTTTTTGGTCATTTCACGACTGACTGTATTTGCTTTTAAAAAGTAAACACCTTTTGCTGCCTCTAATTTAATTTCAGAATTAAGTGAAATATTTCTGTTTTTTTCATAAAAAACTAATTTACCAAGGATGTCATAAATTTTTAAGGTCACAAGTTCATTTATTTCTGAATGTATCTTAAAACTGCCTGATGTAGGGTTTGGAAATATTTTTAAATCAAAAACTTCAGAGTCATCCACACTCATGGTGGAAGGATTAAATAAATCAACGCGCCATAAACCACGGCCATAAGTAGCGGAATAAATCTTATTGTCCGCTGTGTTTATTTCAAGCTCATTAACTTTAACATTAGGAAAACTTGTGCTATATGTGCCCCAGGAAGTTTCAGAATCTCTTAAATAATAAACCCCATAATTCATACCTAAGTACAATATATCTTCATTATAAGTAACATCCCAAACAAGCGCTAAGGCAGCAAAATCTGGAAGATCATGACGTATTGCCTGCCAATTAAGGCCACCATCGGTTGATATATAAACTTTTTCTGATGCAGTTGTTGCTATCGCTAATTTATCTGGATCCGTAGGATGAACAGCAATAGAATTAATGCTTCCGGAAAAGCCTGTCAATTGCTGCCAGGCCGTACTTCCTGTGCCTCCTCCACTTGTGGTCTTAAACAAGTTGGAGCCAAAAGCAGCGTAGATGGTTTGATTATCAGAAGGGGCTATTTTTAAATGATCTAAGTTTCTTTCAAAAACAGAGGAAATCGGCTTCCAACTTTGTGAACCATCAGCTAAAGTATCACCTGCGATATCAGATTTATATACCTGATTATAGCCCACATAAATAGAACTTTTATCAGATGGATCTTGCTCAAAAGGGGTAATCCAATTACCGAATTTATTATCAGGACGAGTGAGTACATCATAACCCTGACCTTGATTGTTTGACTTCCATAAAGCACCCCCTTGAGTGGTACCATACAATACATTAGGATCAGAATGATCAATAAAGGTTTCCATCCCATCGGCTCCTAACCAATCTTTCCATCTGCCATCCGCTCTGTAAATAGAGGTTCCATTGTCCTGAGACCCCCCAGACACAATCACAGGGTCTGTTTGTGAAATACCAATTTTATAAAATTGACGGATTCCCAAACCCACAGATAAATCAGTATAGTAACTGGAACTGACATTTAAAGGGTCATTAGCTACAAAAATTCCCCCATCAGTTCCTAAATATATTTTATCGTTCTGATAAATCATTATATCAATATCAGCATGGCAATAACCTATATTTTCATTTGCAGCTCTTTCAGGTCTCCATTGCGAAGTCACATTAAAACTGCTCCCGCCATTTGTAGATCTCCATGAAAGAATCCCTGCAATATGAACGTCATCTGCATCATTTGGATTCACAATAATATCCATATCTCTTGGTGCTTGACCTTGATTATCACCAGCACTAGACGAGTAGCCAAAATAATTTTTGCCATTATGATCTAATTTTGTAAAATTCTCACCACTATCAGTGGACTTATAAAATTCTCCAAAAACTCCACCAGAAGCTTCTAGTACATATACAACCTCAGGATTGTGGGCAGAAACGCCAATCATTTTTGAGTCATTTTGAAAACTGTTTGGATCTGCACCAAATTCGAAATCATCAGAATAAACAACTTGTGTTGGACTTTCTATAGAAACATCATCTAATGTGATTTCACTCGCATAATAGGTATGACCTTCAAAAGCTATATAATAGTCTCCAGATGGATCTGGTAAATCAATTGAAACCTCTTTCCATGCTTTAACTTCTCCTGTTATAGTCGCAAGTAGAATCCACTGGTCGGAAACTCCTGTTTTATAAAACACTTTAAAATCCTCAGCAGGAATACCAGCAAACCTAATTACATTTGTAAAAGAAAATTTTAATGCTGAATCAGAAATACCACTCAGATCGATTGCAGGTGAAATTAATTTTGTCTTTGTATGTGCTGTAGAAAACCGTTCGAGAAGTGCTAACTTAATTCCGCTTTTAGGAGTCACTGATCCATTATAGTTAGATTCAGCTCCGACCCAATCAGTAGACCCAGACACATATTCTTGACTCCAAGAAATTAAAGGATCCTTAGTTACATTGATAACCTCAAAGCTAACACCAGAATCTATAGATTTAAAAAATAAATCCCCTGAAGCGTAAATCGTATTGGAATTTCCAGGTTTAAATTCCACATCAAAACCAGTGACGGAATTCGGATGAATTAAACTCCAATTTTGACCTGCATCAACAGATTTATAAATTCCAGAAAACCGAACTGAACAAAACATTTTATTAGAATCTGTAGGGTGAATTAAAATCTTATTAACTGTTCCATTTCCTAAATCCGCTAGTTGATTCCATGTGGACCCTGCATCCGTAGATTTGTATATAACTCCTGCATCTGAACCCCAAAAGTAACTATTTGAATCGGCAGGGTCTATAACTAATGATAGCACCATAATATTTGAAAGGTTATCTGTTAACACTACCCAATTAGAGCCACCATCTGTGGATTTCCAAACACCGCCACCCGGTGATCCCACAATAATATGGTTTTCATTATTTGAATCTATCGCGATACTCGTAATCCTTCCTACTCCTGGGTTCCACCCTTCAAAATCGTCCCAATATTTAGGCCCTAATTCCTCCCAATTAGCCACCTTAGTCGTTCGATTTAACTGAGAAGAATTATTTCTATCGGAATTAAACCGTTCCAGCTCATTATAGTAAAATGAAGAAGGTTTCAATACCCCACTAGTGTCTTGCATTCGAAGTGCGTTATACTCCCAACGCTTAAAATTTTTATAACCTGTACCTCTTCCTGTTCCAGTGATTTCAAAATGTTTTTGAGCCGCATTTTGAACTTCTTGGACTGTGAATTGACCTGAATCAATCATCTCAAGATAGCCTTGAGATTCAGAATTAATAAAAAACAATAACATAAATGCTAAAATAAAGTAGGGTTTTTTCATAATATAAGATTTAGATAATCAATGTAATGAAAAACTTATGCGTCAATGAGTTAGTGATCATTTTAACACTAATTTATAGGTCTTGTTTAAGTTTTTTTTATTTTTTCTAAACTTTTATGACTTCAAAAACAATTATCAGTCGCACAATAGATTGACAAGTAGTGAAAAAACAAATAAATAAGAATATTTAAACACTTTCAAAACAAAACCATAAAAAGCTGATATTAAGTGTTTTGTATTATGAGTTAATACTGATTCGTAGAAAGTAATACCAATGTACAGGCCACTTCATAAGGGATTGAGGCTTCGTTTAACAAACCGTAAAAGACTGGATTCTCGGTGCCTGGGTTAAAGATGACACGTGCTGGATTTAAACCAATAATGTAATCATAATAAGCTTCTTGATGCTTTGGGTTTAAATACAGCGTCACCGTATGAATATCGCTGTAAGGTTCCAATGATACATGTATTTGCACCCCACTAACTACGCCTTCTTTTAGACCAAAAGCTGAGACATTAATACCAGCTAAATACAACCTATTAACCGCTATATTAGAATATCTGTCAGGATTCAATGAGGCGCCAAAAACCAGTGTTTTTTTATGTGTCATAATATTAAAATTGTATGAGCTTTAAAGGTCTCTAGCTTTGAGTTAGTAGCCTGACGATTGTTTTCAAATATGTAAAAATAAGTGATAAAAATTACCATTTAATTATAACACTTCCCCAAGTAAACCCACTTCCAAAGGCGGCTAAAACAACTGTGTCACCTTCTTTTATTTTTCCTAACTGATGTGCTTCAGATAAAGCAATTGGTATAGAGGCTGCAGTGGTATTTCCGTATTTCTGAATGTTATTATATACTTGATCATCAGACAAACCAAATTTCTTCTGAATAAATTGAGATATTCTTAGGTTTGCTTGATGAGAAATCAACATGTCAATATCAGAAACTTCTAAATTATTTTTCTGTAAACCTTCATTAATCACTTCACTAAAGCGTCTGACCGCATGTTTAAAAACAAACTGCCCGTTCATATAAGGACGGTAGCTAAAGTCTTCTGGATCGTTATCTTTTATAATATCTGTAACCCAGCGTGTTCCCATTCCTGGGGCTTCAGTTGCCAGCTCAAGGGCATGCTTACCTTCTGAGTGAATATGTGTGGATAGAATCCCTTTTGTAGGATCATCTTCTCGCGTTAAAACTGCAGCACCAGCGCCATCTCCAAAAATTACTGATATACTTCGACCTCGAGTTGACTTGTCAATGCCACGAGATTGTAATTCACTTCCTATGACAAGAACGTTTTTATACATCCCTGTTTTAATAAATTGATCTGCCACAGTTATTGAATAAACAAACCCTGAGCACTGGGCTCTAATGTCAAGCGCAGCGATGGTATTAATCTCTAAAGCCTCTTGCACTTGAACGCCTGGACCTGGAAAATAATAATCAGGGCTCAAAGTGGCAAAGACAATAAGGTCTAGGTCTTCTTTTTTTATTCCAGAGTTAGAAATGGCCTTTTTGGCAGCTTCTAACCCCATTGTAAAAGTGGACTGGCCATCTCCCGGTTTGACCCAACGGCGTTCTTTTATCCCCGTGCGTTCTTGAATCCATTGGTCAGTCGTATCCATAATCTTAGACAAATCGTCATTCGTTATAATGTTGTCTGGCACATAATGTCCTAATCCTATTATTTTTGAGTTGTACATGCTGATTAATTTATAAAAAGAGTAACAAATATAAACTAAAATGTCAGTTTGTCACTTTTTAATATTTGGTATTTTTTTTGACATGTAGAGAATGAATTAATAAACTAAAAACACACTAATTATGTCTAAAGGAAAAATTAATGTATCCGTTGATAATATTTTCCCACTAATAAAGAAATTTCTCTATAGTGATCATGAAATATTCTTACGTGAGCTTGTAAGTAATGCGACTGATGCAACATTAAAATTAAAACATCTTACCAATATTGGAGAGGTAAGTATCAAATATGGCAGTCCACAAATTGAAATAAAAATTGATAAAGAAGGAAAAAAGCTTCATATTATTGACCAGGGGCTTGGAATGACCGCTGATGAGGTTCAAAAATACATTAACGAAGTGGCTTTTTCTGGCGCTGAAGAGTTTTTGGATAAATACAAAGATAAATTAGACGACACAGGAATTATCGGACATTTTGGTTTAGGGTTCTATTCTGCATTTATGGTCGCTGAAAAAGTAGAAATAATTACTAAATCTTTCAAGGATGAACCTGCTGCTCATTGGAGTTGTGATGGAAGCCCTGAATACACCCTTGAAACTTCTGACAAAACAGAACGTGGGTCAGAAATCATTTTGCACATCGCTGAAGATTCTACAGAATTTTTAGAAGAGAGTCGCATAACGTCTCTATTAAATAAATACAATAAGTTCATGCCTATTCCAATTAAATTTGGAACCAAGGAAATCGATGATGAAACGCATGAACCAAAAACCACTACTGATAAAGACGGTAAAGAGACTACCGAGCCTAAGCAAAAAGTTACGGTTGACAATATCATAAATAACCCAACACCTGCTTGGACTAAACAACCTGCTGAATTAAAAGATGAAGACTATAAAGGATTTTATCGCGAGTTATATCCTGCACAGTTTGAAGACCCTTTATTTAACATCCACTTAAATGTAGATTATCCTTTCAACTTAACTGGGATTTTATATTTTCCAAAAATGGGTGATGACATGAATGTCCAAAAAGACAAGATTCAATTATATCAAAACCAGGTGTTTGTAACAGATAATATTGAAGGTATTGTTCCCGAATTTTTAACCATGCTGCGTGGGGTAATCGACTCTCCAGACATTCCATTAAATGTTTCAAGATCTTATCTTCAAGCTGATGGAGCTGTTAAAAAAATTGCATCCTATATCACAAAAAAAGTAGCTGATAAAATGAAATCTCTATTCAATTCTAATAGAGAAGATTTTGAAGCTAAATGGAATGACATTAAAATTGTAATTGAATACGGAATGCTTTCAGAAGATAAGTTTTTTGAGAAATCAGAATCCTTTGTCCTCTACCCTACAGTTGATGGAACGTACTTCACCTATGAGGAACTTTTCAATAAAATTAAAGCAAACCAAACAGACAAGGACGACAAATTAGTCATCCTATATGCTTCTAATAAAGACGCACAACACAGTTATATTGAAGCCGCTAAGACAAAAGGCTACGAGGTCTTATTGTTAGACTCTCCTATTGTGTCTCACTTAATTCAAAAACTAGAAAGCACCAAAGAAAATATTTCGTTTGTAAGAGTGGATTCAGATCATGTTGATAATTTGATCAAAAAAGAGGAAACAACTGCCTCTAAGTTGAGTGAAGACCAGAAAACAGCTCTTGATACTGTTTTAAAAGAAGTGGTACCATCAGAAAAATTCATAGTTCAATTAGAAGCAATGGACAGTACTTCAGCACCCTTTATGATCACACAACCTGAATTTATGCGTCGTATGAAAGAAATGCAACAAACTGGCGGTGGCGGTATGTTTGGAATGGGAAATATGCCAGAAATGTATAATCTGGTTGTTAATACCAATTCAGATTTAGTTAGTGAGATTTTAAACACCAAAACAAAGAAAAAACAAGAACGATTAATAACTCAAAGTTTAGACTTAGCACAATTGTCACAGGGACTTTTGAAAGGAGAAGCTTTGACTAATTTTATCAATCGCAGTTACGAAATGATAAAGTAGTTCAATTAAATTTTTTGAATAAAAAAAGCAGCCAATAGGCTGCTTTTTTTATTTTTACATAATAATTTGTAGCTAAAAATTGTGAAGAAATAAAACTTAAGCTAATTTAGAGGAAACTATTAGAATGTCTTTATTTGATTTATCAGAAACCATACAACTTAAATTGCCAGATGCTGAAATCGACTATATACCAGCGTTTTATAATTTAGATGAATCTAGGGAATTATTTGATTCCATTTATCATCACACCAGTTGGGTAGAAGAAGACATTCGCGTATATGGCAAGGTGTATAAACAACCTCGTTTAACAGCTTTTTATGCCAACAATAATAAAGCATATGGATATTCAAATATTTCAATGTCACCTCAGCCATTTAACCCCACTTTAAACGCGATCAAATCAAAAATAGAAAAAGCAACACAACTCACTTTCTCGTCGTGTTTATTAAATCTATATCGAGACGGTCAAGACAGTAATGGCTGGCATTCAGATGATGAAAAAGAACTTGGAGAAAACCCTGTAATTGCTTCAGTAAGTCTAGGCGCTGAACGTCTTTTTCATCTCAAGCATAAAAAGGTGAAAACACTTAAGCATAAGTTGATATTAAATAATGGCAGCTTGTTAGTGATGAAGGGAGAAACACAACACCACTGGCTTCACCAAATACCAAAAACAAAAAAAATAATTGATAAGAGAATCAATTTAACCTTTAGACTTATCAAATAATTAAACTAATATTCCTTTGATAGCCAGAGACATACAGGTTTTATTAAAACAGAAAAAAGCATCATTTATAAATGATGCTTTTAACTACTAACCAACCAAAATATATTACATAAAAAAGTAATATTCGAAAATATTATTTCAACTTTCGTGCCATAACATATTGACAAGTGAACTTTAACTTAATATTCACATATTACAAAAACATGATTTACCAAACAATACTTTTGTGACTAACTAAAACGTTAAGTAGGAATCATTACTTAAAATATAAAATCTATACCACAAATCATTTTAATTATATTTGTGTTGAATAAAATCAAATTATGACAGACACAACTCCATTGTTTACAGATGATACTATTGTATTTGGCTTACTAATGTCGGCTATTGCATTGATTTTTTATACAGAATCAAGACCTAGCGGTTTTTGGCCTAAATTTTACAAAATAGTTCCTGGCTTGTTTATGGCGTATATGATCCCTGCATTGTTTACCACTTTAGGCTGGATTGCACCCGATTGGGAAAGCCTTAGTCCATCTGGTGAAACAACTACAGGAACTAGTAATTTATATTATGTAGCCAGTCGTTATTTACTTCCTGCTGCATTGGTATTAATGACATTGAGCATTGATTTAAAAGGAGTTGTTAATCTAGGCTGGAAGGCCTTAATTATGTTTTTCACAGGAACCTTAGGGATCATTATTGGAGGCCCCATAGCTATTCTTTTAATTTCAATGATTTCTCCAGAGACGGTTGGAGGTATTGGACCAGATGCTGTATGGAGAGGACTTTCTACTCTAGCGGGGAGCTGGATTGGCGGTGGCGCTAATCAAACTGCTATGCTAGAAATATATGGCTACAATCAAAAACTATATGGCGGAATGGTATTTGTTGATATTGTAGTCGCTAACATATGGATGGCATTACTTTTAATTGGAATAGGAAAATCGGATAAAATTAATAAATGGCTAAAAGCAGACACATCCGCCATAGAGACTCTGAAAGATAGAGTATCCAATTTTACAGAAAGTGTGAAGCGAACTCCAACCCTTAATGATATTATGATCATGGTAGGTATTGCGTTTGGAACAGTTAGTTTTGCCCATTTGTGTTCTGGATTCTTAGCGCCCTTTTTTAATGATTATGTTGCCACGATAAAATCTGAAACTTCTAGAAATATTTTTACTTTCCTAGGGTCTTCATTCTTTTGGATGATTAGTATTGCCACTGTGATATCAATAGCTCTTTCATTTACTAAGGCAAAAAATTATGAAGGTGCTGGCGCCAGTAAGTTTGGGAGTGTTTTTATTTATATTTTAGTGGCTACCATTGGAATGAAAATGGATTTAACTTTAATCTTTGATAATACTGGGCTTATAGCCATTGGAGTTGTTTGGATGACCATTCACGCACTTCTTTTAATTGGCGTTGCCAAATTAATTAGAGCGCCTTACTTTTTTCTGGCGGTGGGTAGCCAATCGAACGTGGGGGGAGCAGCCTCTGCTCCTATTGTAGCATCGGCCTTTCACCCTTCCTTGGCATCCGTAGGCGTTTTGTTGGCCGTATTTGGCTATGCTGTAGGAACAATTGCTGCCATAGCCTGTACAATACTTATGGAATTAGCATCAGCTACTGCCTAGAAACATTTATATTTGAATTCTAATACTATCTTATGAACAAGACCTTATACTGTATCCTTATCATTTTAATATCGGCTTGTAGCCAACCCAATAAAAACATGACGGTTAACGGAAGTATTAAAGGTTTTCAAAAAGGAACACTTTACCTTCAACATGTACAAGACACTAACTATGTCACTTTAGATTCTTTAGTTATGAATAGCACAACTGATTTTAGATTAGGGTGTAACCTTGATCAGATAGAGATGCTTTACCTAAGCCTTTCAGAAGACATCAATGCTGACCGGATATCGTTTTTTGGTAGTAATGGTGAGACTCAGATAAACACTACACTAAAGCATTTTAAATATGATGCTCAGATAGAAGGAGGACCTCAGCAAGAACTGTTAGAGTCTTACTATAAAAATATAAATTTATTTAAAGAACAAAGACTTAAATTTATTGAAGAAAAACTAAACGCTCAGCTAAAATCTGATGTAACTTTAGCAAACGAAATTCAACTTCAAATAGACAACGTAACCCGTCGCAGCTATTTGTACAGCATCAACTTTGCGATTAACAATAAAAACAGCGAAGTAGCGCCCTATATCGCTCTATCAGAAGTTTATAATGCCAATGTGAAATATTTAGACACCATAAACAGCGTACTACCAAAAAATATTGCCGATTCTAAATACGGCATTATCTTAGAGGACTATATTAATAAAATAAAGTCTGAGTGATTTAGAGTTTGTTAATCTTATCTATTAACGCCTTTCCTTTAGCTTCAAGATCTTGAGCAATTGACTTAAAATGTGCTTTTTGGTTTTCTACTTTCTTAGCATTAACTTGTTCGATCAATTGATCAAATATTGAGATCGCTTCATCAATTATAGCTTCACTTTTTTTAGTGTCTTTATCCGTATTGGCGTATTCCCAAATGTAAACTGCTTCAATTATATCTCCTAATACGTAATTGATATCTTTTTTTAAATTTCTAACGTTAGCCATAATCTATATTTTTTGTTTTTGCAAAACTACGTAATTTTAAATATAAACTTCTAAAAGTTTTGCATGATTTGTAGAAATAGAAAAGCTTTTAATACACGCAGGAATTAATACTGTCTCGCCCTTAGAAAATTCCGTTTGATTGCCCTTAACATTAATAATTGCACTACCCTCAACGCACATATATATCATAAATGAATCGTGGTTGTTTTTAACGGAAAGTAATGTGTTTACTTCTAACACATTGGTGGTAAAATAAGGGCAAGAGACTAATTCTGTAGAGTCCTTAGAGTCACGAGAATAATTAACTCTGTAGTTTTCAGGCATATCAAAATCAAAAGCTTCAAGAGCTATATCATTGTGTAACTCTCTATGATTTCCTTCAGAATCTACTCGATCCCAATCATAAACGCGATACGTTATATCACTCGTCTGTTGGATCTCAGCCAACAGAACGCCGGCTCCTATGGCGTGAATTCTTCCGACTTCAATGAAATAGGTGTCACCAGCTTCAACTTTATCAAAATTTAAAATACTTTCAAGCGTTTTTGCTTCGAGGTGTTTTAAATACAATTCTTTCGTCATCGGTTGGTTAAAACCAACAATGAGATTGGAATCGGTATCTGCTTGAAGTACATACCACATTTCAGTCTTCCCAAAACTATTATGTCTTGCTTTAGCTAGTGCATCATTGGGGTGCAATTGAACAGAGAGATCTGCTTTGGCATCAATAAACTTTATAAGCAAAGGGAATTTTGTACCAAATTGTTTAAAATTTTTATGCCCCAATACATCAGTAGTATGAAGTTCCATTAATGATTTAAGAGAGGTGCCTGCCATAGTGCCATTGGACACAACAGAAGTATCGCCTTCTACGTCACTAATTTCCCAACTTTCGCCCGCTTCATGCGAAGATGTTGGCTTATTTAAAATCTGTTGAAGTTTTTGACCACCCCAAATTTTGTCTTTAATTATTGATTCGAACTTAAAAGGATATAACATTTGAATGATTACTTTTACACTAGTTGCCTGAATAGGTTACAAAATTACGAGGTGTTTCATAAAGCGTTACTTCCAATACTAAGTGAGAATCTAGCACGGCTTTTAACTTATCGTAAATAACAACTACAATATTTTCAGCTGTAGGGTTTAAGTTTTTAAATTCTGGAACATCCACATTTAAGTTCTTGTGATCAAAGGCATCTTCAATTTCTGATTTGATGAAGTCTTTCAATATTTTCACATCTACAACATATCCTGTTTCTGGATCAATTTCGCCTGTTACACTAACGGTTAGGTCATAATTATGACCATGGAAATTAGGATTATTACACTTACCGAAAATGGCATCATTTTTCTCAAAACTCCAATCTGGACGGTATAATCTATGTGCAGCATTAAAATGCGCCTTTCTACTTACTGTAACTTTCATTGCTCGTATTTATATGTTCGTAAAATTTCTTGAATATAATTTTAAACCACTCGGTGTAAAGTTCGGGATGGATATCAACATCTGACTTAACAGTTTCCAGCGGCATCCACTTCCAGCTCTCAACTTCGTTCGGGTTTATTACAGGAGGGTTTTCGAAATAACCAACCATAATATGATCTAACTCGTGTTCGGTAAGTCCATTATCAAAGGGGGCTTTATAAATAAAAGAGGTTGTTTCTTTGAGAGGGGTTACAAACCCCATTTCTTCTTGTAACCTTCTGGTCCCAGCCTCAATATTAGACTCACCGTTACGTTGGTGAGAACAACAGGTATTTGTCCATAAGAGTGGTGAATGGTACTTATGAGCCGCTCTTTGCTGTAGCATTAGTTCATTTTTAGCATTAAAAATGAATACCGAAAATGCACGGTGTAATACTGCTTTTTCGTGCGCTTCCATTTTTGGCATTAGACCCAACTGTTCATCTTCTTCATTTACAAGAATTACCTGTTCTTCGTTCATGGCACAAAAATATTAACTATATATTTAATTTTTACTAATTTATTCCTAAAGTTGAAATTTGTAACTTTTAAAATAACACTGCTTATAGCATCTCCAAAAACTCCTTTTCAGAAATAATAGCTACCTTTAAGAGATCCGCTTTGGTGCGTTTACTAGGCCCCATATTGCTGCCTGCAACTACATAGGAGGTCTTAGCGGATATTGAACTTACTACTTTACCACCATTACAATCTATTAAAGCCTTGAGTTCGTCTCTAGAAACTGTTTCAAAAACTCCTGAAACCACAAAACGAAGTCCTTTTAATTGAGTGGTTTGATTGGACAGCGCCTCTTCGGAAAGCTCTAATTGCAGGCCATATAAAATCAGACGCGATACCATACGAATGTTTGCCTCATTTGTAAAAAATTCAACAACGCTTTCTGCTATTTTAATTCCTATTTCATCAACTGTTTCTAAATCTTCTAAAGAAGCTTCTGACAAGGCCTGTATGGACTTATAATGTTTTGCTAATTTTTTGGCAACTGTTTCTCCAACATACCGAATGCCTAACCCAAATAATACCCGTTCAAAAGGGATGTCTTTTGATGCTTGTACTCCATTAACTAAGTTCTCAGCGCTTTTTTCAGCCATGCGATCAAGATGGATAATTTGACTGGTTGTCAAATCGTATAAATCCGCGTAATCATGAATTAAACCTTCAGTAACCAACAGAGCGACTGTTTCTCCACCCAAGCCTTCAATATCCAGTGCTTTTCTAGAAATATAATGTTGAATACGACCTATTATTTGAGGAGAACAGCCCATATCGTTTGGACAATAGTGCTGTACTTCGCCTTCGTTTCTAACCAGAGGCGTTTCACATTCAGGACAGGCACTCCTATAAACTGTTTTGGAGGAGTTCAGTGGGCGTCGACCTAAATCGACTCCCATAATTTTTGGAATAATTTCTCCTCCTTTTTCGACATAAACCCAGTCTCCAATTCGAACATCTAGTTTTTTAATTTGGTCTGCATTGTGAAGAGAAGCTCTTTTTACGATGGTCCCCGCCAACTCTACTGGCTGTAAGTTTGCTACAGGCGTAATAGCGCCGGTTCGTCCCACTTGATAAGAAATATGCTCCAGTCTTGTAGAGACTTGTTCAGCTTTGAATTTATAAGCCATCGCCCATCGCGGAGCTTTGGCTGTAAAGCCTAACTCTGCTTGTTGAAAAAGGCTATCAACCTTCACCACCACACCATCTGTTTCGTAGGGTAAATCATGTCTGTGTATATCCCAGTAATTTACAAACTCTAAAACCCCCTCAATTGAATCTGTTAGACTCGCAACTTTAGGGACTTTAAATCCCCAAGATCGGGCTTTTTCAAGGGTATCATACTGAGTTTCTATTGCTGTATTTTCTCCAACAACGCTGTACAACAAACATTCTAAAGGGCGCTTAGCGACCTCTGCGCTGTCTTGAAGCTTCAAACTTCCAGAAGCCGTATTCCTTGGATTTTTATAGGGGTCTTCTCCGGCTGCAATTTTCTCTTCGTTTAAAGCTTTAAACCCTTCAAAAGGCAATACGATTTCCCCGCGGATTTCAAATTTAACAGGATAATCTCCTTGTAACTTCAAAGGGACCGATTTGATTGTTTTTATATTTGCTGTGACGTTATCTCCTTGAGTCCCATCGCCACGCGTCAAGGCTTGAACAAGTACTCCGTTTTCATAAGTTAAACTAATAGAGGCTCCATCATATTTAAGTTCACATGTATATTTAATAGGACCATCTACCATTTTTCGTAAACGAACCTCCCAATCCATTAAATCTTCTTTTGAATACGAATTATCTAATGAATACATTCGCTGTGCATGCACAAGCGTTTCAAAGTTTTTGGTAACCTCCCCACCAACTCTTAAGGTAGGCGAACTCGAATCATGCATCTCAGGATAGCTCAACTCAAGGGCTTGTAATTGCTTTAGTTTAGTATCAAATTCAAAGTCACTTACAGAAGGCTCATCCAATACATAATAATTATGATTATGCTGACTAAGCTCCTCACGCAATTTTAAAATCAGTTCTTTCTCTTCCATCAAAAAAATAATATAGCTTATTAATTAGCACTCCCAATATATGAAAATGAGTGCTATTCACTAGTGAATTAAATGAGATTTTATTAGCGACTTATTAAACAAAAAATCAACGTTTCTTGGCGCGAATCATTCTGTTTTTAGAAAAAATATCTGTTTTTAATTGAACAGCCCCAAAAGCATCTAACGATAAGAGTGATTTAGTGTCTTCTGCTAAGTACTCATTGATTTCAAAATATATAAACCCATCCTTTTTTAAGTTTATTTTGCAGACATCAACAATGGCTTTGTAAAACAATAATGGATTTTTGTTTTCTACAAAAAGTGCTAAATGTGGCTCATGATCTAGGACGTTAGGAGACATCATTCCCTTCTCACTTTCTCGAACATAAGGAGGGTTAGAAACAATAACGTCTACCAGCAAATCTTGGTTTTCCCAATCCAAAATACTAGCTTCTATAAATATAACTTCAACCTGATTGGTTTGTGCATTTTTTTTAGCAATTGATAAGGCACCAGAGCTAACATCCATTGCATAGACTTCAGCATTTGGAAGTTTTTTGGCCAAACAAATAGCTATACATCCAGAACCAGTTCCTATATCTAATATTTTAATAGGCTTACTCGAATCGACTTGCTCCAAAATCCAGCCAATAAGCTCTTCTGTCTCAGGACGAGGGATTAGCACTTGTTTATCAACAATAAAGTCTAATCCAAAAAAAGAGGTTGAACCTGTGATGTATTGGATAGGTTCATACTTTAAAAGTCGTTGGAGCGATGCTTCAAAACACTCAAATGTTTGAGTAGTAATGGTAGTGTCTGATTTTAAACTAACATCAATGCGTTTTAATTTTAAATGCGCGTCGCAAAGCCAGTAAAAAAAAGCATCTATTTCGTCTTTTGAATAATAGCCTATGAGTCCGTTTTTAAAAAAACTATGAAGTGATTTTAGTTGCATTATAAAGTTTTTAGCATCCAAACCTGGCAGGAATTGTGTCCTGTATTACCTAGTGGGGTATCGAGGTTTTTAAAGGCATTTTGTTTATATAATTTAACAGCCGTCTCAAGCTGTGAAAGTGTTTCTAAATAGCAGTATTTATAGCCCATTTCTTGAGCTGCTTCTAAACATTTATTAAGCAGTTTTTTACCATATCCTTTTCCGCGTAAATCAATAGAAAAGTACATTTTCTGAAGTTCACAGATGGAGTCATCTAAACTACTAAGTAATTTGACTCCTCCTCCTCCTTTAATAACTCCCTGCTGTTCAATTACAAAATAAATGGATTTTTCTTCTTGATACGATTCAAACATTCGGGTAGTTTCTATATCTTCGTAAGCAGTCCCAATTAATGGGAGTCCTAACTCTATAAATGTAGACTTTATGACTGATTCAATTTGTAAATTGTCCTCGACTTGAATTTCTCTAATACGCATGTAATGGATACCAATTAATAAATCTTATTTTTGTAATTCGAATATACACATATATCACATAAAAAATGACAAAAATACGCACTTTACTTCTCATTCTATTAGTTTCCATTGGTTGTGCAATAAAACAAAAACCTACATTTATAACGGTTGAGAATATTAAACTGATTGATTCGAATTCAAATAAGATAACATTGAGCGCTGAAGCCCTATTTAATAATCCAAATATCATTGGTGGTCGCATTAACACAGATGGCGTAGAGGTTTATGTTAATGACATTTATTTTGGCGTGATTAAAGCAGAAGAATTTAAAGTTCCTGCTAAAAATGATTTTAAAGTTCCACTCAATGTACAGATCAAAACAAAAGATCTATTAGATAAGGATCCTAATGGATTTTTAAATGGATTGCTTAATAGTGTAATAAATCGTTCCATAAAAGTTAGATACGAAGGGAGTATACAATTCAAATCTTTAGGAATTAAATACAGCTATCCGATTGACAAGACAGAAACTCTTAAAATAAAATTATAATTAACCACGAACGCTACATAGCACGCTGTATTGAAGTCGCCAAAAAAGGATTAGGCACAACAGCCCCTAACCCTATGGTTGGCTGTGTGATTGTGGTAGAAGACATTGTTATAGCAGAAGGCTACACTAGCCCCTATGGAGGGGCGCATGCCGAAGTTAATGCGATACAGAGCGTAAAGGACCCACAGCTTTTAGAAAAAGCAACTTTATACGTTACTCTTGAACCTTGTGCGCATTTTGGCAAAACACCCCCTTGCAGTGATTTGATCATTGCACATAAAATACCAAGAATTGTAATTGGTTGTTTAGATGAGCACGAAAAGGTATGTGGTAAAGGGATCTCAAAACTCAAATCAGCTGGTTGCGAAGTGATTGTAGGCATTTTAGAGTCTGAGTGTAAAACTCATCATAAGCGCTTTTTTACTTTTCATAAAAAAAAACGGCCATACATTATATTAAAGTGGGCTGAATCTAACGACGGCTTTATAGCACCACTAAAAAAGTTGGAAAATAAACCAGTTTGGATCAGTAATATGTATTCCCGACAGCTCGTACACCAGTGGCGTTCAGAAGAACAAGCCATTCTTGTAGGTGCCAATACTGTGGCTCAAGACAACCCTAGCTTAACAACTAGAGACATTAAGGGAAAAAACCCTATTAGAATCGTTATTGACATTCAAAACTCGCTTCCAAAATCAAGCCAAGTATTTAATTCTGAAGCAAAAACCATTACACTAACTAATACCGAAATAGACTCCACTGCTCCCTTAGCAATTCAAGTTTGCAATGCATTATATTTAAATGATATTTCATCTGTAATTATTGAAGGAGGGAAAAAGACACTACAAGCTTTTATTGACGAAAAACTTTGGGATGAAGCCCGTATATTTTCTAGTAATAAAGACTTGAAAACAGGGATTAAAAAGCCGCACCTTGAAGGGAAGTTAATAAGCAAGACACTCATTAAATCAGATACTTTAAAAATAATCATTAATGATTAACACTCTCATATTTGACTTTGGAGATGTCTTTATTAATTTAGACAAACTAGCTATTGAGCGCTCACTGAGCAAGTTAGGTGTGACTTCAGTTTCAAAAAAAATGATGAAGACGGCGATGGATTACGAAAAAGGATGGATCTCCACTAATGATTTTATAGATGCATTCACAAAAAGACACCCAAAAATATCAGGGCAAGATTTTTCAACTGCATGGAATTCAATTATCTTGGACTTCCCCGAACATCGATTAACTTTTATTGAATCGCTTAAAGATTTAAAAAAATACAAGCTCATATTACTAAGCAACACAAACGCACTTCACATTGAACAAGTTATAAAAAACATGTCTTTGGATCGATACCTTCGCTTTAAAAACTGTTTTGATCAATTTTATCTTTCACATGAAATAAAATTACGCAAACCGGACAAATCTACATATGAATTTGTTCTAAGAGAGAATAAATTAATTGCAAAACACTGTTTTTTTGTTGATGACACAAAAGAAAATACCGATGCTGCTAGTAAGCTAGGAATAAAAACTTGGAACAATGACCCAAAAAATGAAGATATCATAAGTTTGTTTGACACCCCCAACTTTACAAAATCCTAAAAAAGTGTTTAGTTACAAAACCATTATTAGCCCCGGAGCAGAAGTCCTTCACAAAGACAAAGGCAGTAAGTTTTATGGGTATGCAATTCCAATAAAAACAGACGTAGAAGTTAAGGACGTACTTGAGAGCCTCAAACAAAAACACTCAAGTGCGGGACATTTTTGCTATGCCTACCAACACGGAATTGAAACAACCTACTACAGAGTGTCTGACGACGGCGAACCCTCAAATAGTGCTGGAATGCCAATTTACGGACAATTACAGGCTTTTGGTGTCACTAATACGCTCCTAATAGTTATTCGCTACTTTGGCGGCACTAAACTAGGGGTAGGAGGGCTAATAAACGCCTATAAAACAACCGCAAAGCTAAGTTTGGAGTCCAGTCAGATTAAAAAACTTGATATTCTGATTCCAATCAAACTCCATTTTGCCTACAAGGACTTAAGTAAAGTGATGCGAATTATTAAAAAATATCAGCTAATTTTAAAATCTCAGCAGTTAGAAATGGCATGTGAAGTATTGATTTTGGTAAAAAAAATCAAATTAAAAAGTGTAATATCTGCTTTTGAAGCATTTCATAAAATTAAAGTAGAAATTTTAAACGATTAAATTGGTAGTTCGTCTAAAATATATTGCGGACAACGTGTTGGGAAATTAGATTTCATGTTAACAAATGCTAATTTAGTATGTGCAGTAGTGAGCAATTCACCGCTAGAATTATGAATTTCATAAGCAAACTCAATAGAAGCTGTTGGACGCTTTAAAAGCGTGGTTTTAATGGTCAATACATTATCGTAAAATGCTGGTTTACTGTATTTTAAATTCATTGAAACGACAGGAAGCATTATGCCATTAGCTTCCATTTGTTTGTAAGACACCCCAATAGCATCGAGCCATTCTAAACGCCCTATTTCCAGATAATGAGCATAATTTCCATGGTAAACAACGCCCATTTGATCTGTCTCGCCGTATCTTACTTTTATCTCAGTTTGATGTGTGATCATGTATTAAGTTTGTATATTTAATTTTAAATAAACATGAGGAAAAAAAATTAAATATTCAATCAAATTGAATTTTTTTTTTAAGAAATTTGTTCACATATTTGTAATGAGAAACAGCAGCAAAAAACTCCCCATAATTTTGATTTGTTTAACTCCTAACTAACTAAATAAACTAAGAATGAATAACAGTGCTCAAACGGTATGGGAAAATTGTCTTGAATTTATAAAAGACAACATTCAACCGCAAGCCTATAAGACATGGTTTGAGCCTATTGCAGCTGTTAAACTAGATAACCATGCCCTGAGCATACAAGTGCCCAGTAAATTCTTTTACGAATGGCTAGAAGAACACTATGTTAAGATTTTAAAAGTAGCTCTAACAAAAGAGCTGGGAGTGAATGCCAAATTAGTGTATATCATTAAAATGGAGAACACTTATGGAAACAAACAACCTTTTACTGAAAAAATACCAAGCTCAAACCGAACTGCAGTATACTCTCAACAAGTTGACATTCCATTAAAAAATAAAAACCCAGAATTAAAAAACCCGTTTGTGATTCCAGGCATTAGAAATGTCAAAATTGAATCTCAACTAAATCCGATTTATACGTTTGAAAACTTTTTAGAAGGCGACTCAAACCGATTGGCGAGAAATGCAAGTATTGCAGTCGCAAACAAACCGGGGGGGACTTCTTTCAATCCGTTATTAATATTTGGTGGGGTTGGCTTAGGTAAAACACACTTAGCACATGCTATAGGAGTTGATATTAAAGACAAATACCCTGAAAAGACCGTTCTTTATATTTCAGCTGAGAAATTTACGCAACAATATATTGAGTCCGTAAAGAAAAACAACAGAAATGACTTCATTCACTTCTATCAAATAATCGATATCCTAATCATTGATGACGTCCAGTTCCTTTCAGGGAAATCTGGAACTCAAGATGTATTTTTCCATATCTTTAATCATTTACACCAAAACGGAAAACAAGTCATTTTAACAAGTGATAAAGCCCCTGTAGATATGCAGGATATTGAACAACGACTCTTATCTCGTTTTAAATGGGGATTGTCTGCAGAACTTCAAAACCCAGACTTTGAAACTCGCGTCTCAATAGTCAAAAATAAACTATACAGGGATGGGGTGGAGATGCCTGAGGAAATTATAGAATATTTGGCCAAACACATTACGACAAACGTTCGTGAATTAGAAGGTGCGATTATTTCCTTAATCGCCCAGTCATCTTTTAATAAAAAAGAAATAACACTTTCTTTAGCCAAAGATATTGTAGAAAAGTTTGTGAAAAACACCAAAAGAGAAGTTTCAATCGACTACATCCAAAAGGTGGTGTCGGATTACTTCCAAATGGATGTAGACACATTACAATCCAAAACTCGAAAACGCCATATTGTGCAAGCTAGACAATTAGCAATGTTTTTTGCTAAGAAATTTACAAAAGCATCCCTGGCTAGCATAGGATCTCAAATTGGAAAACGCGATCACGCAACAGTACTTCATGCTTGTAAAACTGTTGACAATCTTTCAACTACAGATAAGCAATTTAGAAAATATGTTGAAGATTTGACTAAGAAACTATCTGTATAACGTCTACTACACCAAAGATCAGTTGCTGTAATACTCGTTAAAAATACCTATTTTCCTAACTAACAATCCTAAACGAATGACTGGTAAACTATACTTAATTCCAACAGGCTTAGGAGACAATGCTCCTTTAGAAATACTTCCAATTTCTATTAAAAAGATCATCGAAAGTATTGATGTATATATTGTGGAAAATGAAAAGGCAGCACGTAAATTTATCAAATCTGTTAGCTCTGGAAAATCACAACCAAGCCTAACCCTATTTAGCTTAAATAAGTTCACAGATCCTTTAGAAATTCCTTCTTTTTTAGAAGAATGCTTAGAGGGCCATAATGTTGGCCTCCTTTCGGATGCTGGTTGCCCTGGTGTGGCGGATCCAGGGGCCGAAGTTGTGAAAATTGCACACAAGAAAAACATTAAAGTAATTCCTTTAGTTGGTCCCTCTTCCATTTTATTAGCAATGATGAGCTCTGGAATGAATGGACAAAATTTTGCTTTTAATGGCTACTTGCCTATTGAAAAAGGCGAGCGTAAAGCAAAAATTAAACAACTAGAAAGACGGTCATTTGATGAAAATCAATCTCAACTGTTTATTGAAACCCCTTACAGAAATAATAGTATTTTAGAAGACTTACACAACATCTTGCATACAGATACCCAAATTTGCGTGGCTTGTGATCTTACCTTACCCACAGAATACATCAAAACACAAACTGCTAAGCAATGGAAACATACAAAACTAGATTTTCATAAGCGACCTGCTATTTTTATTATTCACAAAGATTAAAGCGTGTTGGGTTTTGGCTTTTTATGAGGGGTTACAAAAGAGGTATCAAACCCTGAGAACTTACGCATGTAATACGGAATCCCTGTTCCATAGGCATCTGTAAAACCTTCTGCACCAAAACTTCTTAAATAGCGTTTAACATTCCCAGGTCCGGCCAAGTGAGCTGAAGCAAGTATTCCAGATTCAGTAACCTCAGTACCATTTATTTTTTTTCCCACAAAACGTTTTATATCACGTCTCAAAACCCATTTATTTCGTCTGGTGTTCGCTAAAAATGCTTTTTCTTGTAGTGGTGGATTTACTAAAAAATCCTTAGGGTTGTAAATTCCGAGTAGCTCCAATGTAGAGACTCCAAATTGAAATTTACCTAAATAACCCAATGTATTCACAGAATTATAGTTCCCTTGAGACTCTTTAAATGCCAAAGCTTCTTTAAAAGCCAAATAGGAATTTCCTAAAAAGGGAAAACTCTCGTTTGCATTTAGTTTAGTGAAATCTTTAACGACAAAATTATAATTCAAGGACTCTGTAGTTATCTCTAACTGAGAAAAGTCTGTTTTTGTGCTTGTAGAAAAAGCTACAAATAAACAAAAAGTAGAAGTCAGCAATATAAAATAGTAAAAAGCACGTTTTAAAATCATTGTTGTTTAGTTTATAACCCGCAGGTAAAATTAAAACAGTGCAAATATAGTCAAATATTTAATTATCTGACAATCAAATGGTTATTCTATTTTTTGATTCCTTTACGATTTAAGTAAGCTTGATAAGCTTTTGCATTTTTATTATGACCTTTTAGCGTTTTAGCAAAACTATGAAATCCCGGTTTTTCAGCATTTGCAGCAAAGTAATAAAAGGAATGTGTTTCGAAATTTAACACTGCTTCTACAGCTGATAAATCTGGCATTGCAATTAATCCAGGCGGCAATCCTTTATACATATAGGTATTGTACGGAGATACAATAGTTTTATGTTTATTTAAAATACGTTTAATAGTCTTATTTCTGTAAGTGGTTAACTGATAAGCAGCAAATTTAAGCGTGGGGTCAGCTTGCAATGGCCATCCGTCCTTTAAACGGTTTAAATAAACGCCTGCAATTCGATCTTGTTCGGAAGCTTGCTTAGACTCTTCATGGACGATGGCTGCTAAAGCCATCACTTCCAAAGGGGAAAGCTTAATTGATTGAGCCTTATTTACTCTTTTTTCATTCCAGAAACGATTGTACTCCTTTAACATTCGGGATCTAAAGGTTGTTGCAGAAGTATTCCAAAAAAACTCGTAACTATTAGCTAAATACATTGCCAGTGCATTTTCATTTGTAAAACCATTAGAATCTAAAAAGTCTGGATCAGAAAAAGCCTCTAACAAATCGGTGCTATTAGCTTCAATTTGAGTCGATATTCTATTCGCTAAATCTGCAAGAGAGTGCTGATTATTAAACGCTATTTTGACTGGTAAATTTCGACTTCTTATAGAGTTAATGATATCATTATTAGTCATTCCTTTTGAAATAAGGAACCGTCCCGCTTTGATATTAGTTATATATTTTTTCTGTTTTGCTAACACCTCAAAGGATTCAACATCCTTTAATAAAGGCTCCAAATCAGCTTTTACTTCTGAGAAACTAGCATTTGAGGCTATAAAAACATAAGCTTCCTTAGAATTGAAGTTAGTATTAGGTACTAACATAATTGAATATATATAGTAGGAAAAAATCCCTGCCCCTGCCAAACCTATTAACACAATGGCGATTGCTATTTTTTTAAAGTACATGGTTAATTAATTGAAATAAATATTCGTTTTTGTAGTGTCCTTTATAAAATCTCCAGTCTTTCTTGATTCCAACTATTTCAAATCCAACAGATTTAAATAAATGAAAGCTAGCCTTATTGCCTTCTAAAATATTGCTATACAACTGGTGTAAATGCAATTCAGTGAAACTATAATTTACCAGCAAGTTTAAAGCCTCTTTACCATACCCTTTTTGACGATATTTGTCAATTAATACAATACTGACACCTGCTCGCTTATTTCGAGAATTAAAATCAAAAAGGTCAATAAATCCAAGAGGCTCATTTGTTTTAGAAATGATCATCAACCTTAATTGCTTTAACTCATTTATATCTTTATGGGCTGTTTCTAAATAGGTTTGAAGGACTTTTTTAGAAAAAGGATGTTGGGTCTGGCTTAGTTCCCACAAAGACTTATTATTCTCTAATGAATACAAAAAAGTTAAATCTTCAAGATTAAGAACTCGTAGATTTATGAGGCTTCCCTGCAAAGCTACCATTCGAATGTCCCTTTAAAAACTGGTACAGCCGGACCACAAAGCCACACATTAGAATAGGAAGATGGTTGAGGTTCAAACCGAACAATTAACTCACCCCCTAGTGTTTTTAGATTTATAACTTTTGAAATTGATTGACCCGAATGAAACATGGCTATAGCAACGGCTGTTGCTCCTGTACCACAAGACAACGTCTCTGCTTCTACCCCACGTTCATAGGTACGAATAGCAAATGTATCCTTATTTATTTTTTTAGCAAAATTCACATTAACTCCACTTGAGCTGAAAGGCTTACTATACCTAACTAAAGCCCCTTCAGATGCCATGTCTAAAGTCTCTAAATTTGATGTAATAGAAACATAATGCGGAGAGCCTGTATCAAGAATAAAGTAATCTTCTTTTGAAGAAACACTTAAAACATCTTGCATTTTAAGCTCAACATATCCATTATTAAAAACCGCTAAATGAGGTCCATCTATTGCCAAAAAATGTGTGTCACTTTTAATAATTCCCAAGAAATTAGCAAACGCAACAATACAACGACCTCCATTTCCGCACATGGTACTTTCATTACCATCGGCATTAAAATAGACCATTTTAAAATCGTAGTTGGAGTCAGACTCCAAAACAATTAGGCCATCAGCTCCTACTCCAACACGGCGATCACATAAATGAGCTATTAGTGAAGAATTGTGAGTGTCAAAAACAGACAACCGGTTGTCGATCATAACAAAATCGTTACCAGTCCCTTGATATTTATAAAATGTTTGCGTCATAACTAAAGCAAATATAACAATATTAAACGTTAAACTGAGTTGTTAAAAGGTCGTTAAAGTTGATTTTTAAATTCAATAAAAAACTAATTTTAAAGTTAAAGCTAATGAATTTAAAATAAGACTATGAAAAAAATCGTAACATTAATATTGATTTCTACTTTAGGAGGGGTGCTAACACTCACTTCATATAAGTTGTTTTTTGAAGTAAACGATACGGATAAAATAGTTGAAACCAAAGCACTCACCTCATCTGTTTCTGTTGCAATGAAACCTGTTAATTATTTGGGAGAAAACATGAATTTCATCATTGCTGCTGAAAAAACGTTACCAGCAGTGGTACACGTAAAAAACACCACACTTAGCAAAGGGTATACCAGTTTTGAAGATTTGATGTTTGGAAGGCCACAACAGCAGGCACAGATAGGAACTGGATCTGGAGTTATCATATCACCTGATGGCTATATAGTGACTAATAATCATGTTATTGAGGGAGCACAAACGATAGAAATTACTACAAATGACAACAAGACATACACTGCTGAATTAATTGGCACCGATTCTAATACTGACATTGCATTACTTAAAATTGAAGCTCTGGAACCATTAAGCTATTCAATATTTGGGGACAGCAATGATGCTAAAGTTGGAGAATGGGTCTTAGCAGTTGGTAATCCATTTAATTTAACATCTACAGTAACTGCTGGAATTATTAGTGCAAAATCCAGAGATTTATCAGGACAAAATACACAGTCATTTATTCAAACAGATGCTGCGGTAAACCCAGGGAATTCTGGAGGTGCTCTTGTAAATACAAACGGAGAACTCATTGGCATCAATACAGCTATTACCTCTCAAACAGGATCTTATATCGGCTACTCTTTTGCCGTGCCTAGTAATATCGCCAGAAAAGTTATAGAAGATTTGATGGAATTTGGGAATGTACAAAATGGTATTCTAGGGGTTATTGGAGGGGAATTAAACAGTAAAAACTCCAAAGAGTTTGGTGTCAATGAAACTGAAGGCTTTTTTGTTAATGACATTCAAAAAGGGAGTGGAGCAGAAAAAGCTGGCATTCAAAAAGGGGATATTATTAAACGCATTGATGGCGTAACCATTTCTAAATTCTCAGATTTGAAAGGGTTTTTAAACACCAAAAACCCAAATGACACAGTAGAGATTTTAATTTTAAGAGATGGAGAACAAAAAAACCTAACAGTTACATTAGAAAAGCGAATGACCATTAATATACCCATCATTGGCGCTCTAAAGCAACCTAGTCAGCAAACACTAAAAGCCGTTAAACTAGACTATGGATTAGAAGTGATTTCACTATCAGAAATCCATAAAAAAGACTGGGAAGCAGACGGGATATTTGAGGGTAGTTTTGTGACAGAAATTAATGATATTAGCATAAACTCAATTAACGACGCCCAGAGTGCCCTAGAAAAATATTCAAATAAAGTACTGAGATTATCTATTGTGAAAAAAAACGGTGAAAAGGTAGTCTATAGATTCCGTTAAACAACTCATTTACGGCTCTTTAGTTAAAAAAAAATATGTTTTTGGTATTCGCAATTTTTTATTAAAAAAAGTTACGAAAACGTTTGAGAAGACTTACTTTTGCATAACTCATTTAAAAACTCAAACCTAATGCCTTTAAAAGCTACCTACGATTCCGAAATTGCCTTCCAATCTGACCGCAGAAAAGCGGCCGTTGAATTCATTAAAATTGTTAGTGACCTATGGTATGATCACTCTATTGAATTGGTTTTATTTAGAAATCAACTAATGGATCAAAGTGTAAGCCAGATACTCAAACTCCACGCCTATGCTGGAGAATTTGTAAATAAACCAATCTCTATTTTTGATTCTGTAGAAATAGCAAAAGCTATTAAACTATTAAATTTACCTACTTCAAAATTAGATATTGGGAAGCTAACATTCGAATACCTAACAGAAGACCCGTCCAATAGTACTGCATTTTCATTTTTGTCCAAAAAACTAAAAGAAGCTAAGCAACAATCTAAAATCAAACCTAGAGATGTTGTACTCTATGGATTTGGTCGTATTGGACGATTGGTTGCCCGCGAATTAATGGGCAAGTCTGGAAGTGGCAGTCAATTAAGACTTAGAGCCATTGTAACCCGTAACAAATTGAACTCCGAAACTTTAGAAAAACGAGCTGCACTGTTACGAAGTGATTCTGTACATGGTGATTTCCCTGGCACAGTTAGCGTAGATACTGACCTAAAAGCGTTGATTATAAATGGCATGACTGTTTATATTATATCTGCTTCAAAGCCAGAAGATATTGATTATACAACCTTTGGCATAAGTGAAGCACTAATTATAGACAACACCGGAGCATTTAGAGACCAAAAAGCGCTTGAGAGACACCTTACTTCAAAAGGAACCCAAAAAGTATTATTAACTGCTCCTGGAAAAGAGGTTCCAAATATTGTTCACGGAGTAAATCATTTAGAACATTCACCTGATTCTAATGATATTTTTTCCGCAGCTTCCTGCACCACCAATGCAATTACCCCCATTTTGAAAGTTATTGAAGATGCTTTTGGAGTGGTTCAAGGACATCTAGAAACAATTCATGCTTATACAAATGACCAAAACTTAGTGGATAATATGCACTCAAAATACAGAAGAGGACGCGCTGCGGCACTCAATATGGTCATCACCGAAACGGGAGCAGGTAAAGCCGTGAGCAAAGCACTTCCTTCTCTAAAAGATAAACTAACTTCAAACGCGATTAGGGTTCCTGTTCCAAATGGAAGTCTAGCCATTTTAAACTTAGAAATTAAAAAACCTACAACACTAAAAAAAATAAATAACCTTATAAGAGCGTCTGCACTAACGGGCGATTTGGTCGAGCAAATAAAATATGAGTCAAGCGATGAGCTGGTATCGAGCGACATTGTTGGGTGCACGGCACCTGCAATTTATGACAGTAAAGCTACAATTGTAAGAACAGATGGGAAAAACGTTATTCTTTATATATGGTATGATAATGAATTTGGCTACAGTCATCAAGTCATTAGATTAGCAAAATACATTGCCAAAGTAAGGCGCTTCACTTATTATTAACGTTTACAATTTATTATCTTTGCCAATCAAACTTAGAAGATGCGCATAGACATTATCACTGTATTACCAGAACTAATTAAAAGTCCTTTTGAGGCCTCCATACTAAAGCGCGCAATAGAAGCTGGTCTTGTAAGCATACACTTTCATAATTTGCGTGACTACACTTCTGATAATTATAAATCAATTGACGACACACAATTTGGAGGGGGTGCAGGGATGGTTATGATGATAGAACCTATAGACAAATGCATCTCTAAATTAAAAGAAGAGCGGGACTATGACGACGTTATTTACATGAGCCCCGATGGTCAAACACTAAATCAAAGTATCGCTAACCAACTCTCAATGAAGGGTAATTTAATTATACTCTGCGGACACTATAAAGGAGTGGATCAACGGGTACGAGATCAGTTTATTACCAAAGAAATTTCGATTGGTGATTACGTGCTATCTGGTGGAGAACTGGGAGCGGCTGTGCTGTGTGATGCAGTCATACGACTCATACCTGGTGTTTTAGGAAACGAAACGTCAGCTTTGACAGACTCGTTTCAAGATGGATTATTAGCACCTCCCATATACACAAGACCAAGAGACTACAAGGGGTGGTCGGTTCCTGAGGTTTTAGTAAGTGGCAACTTTCCAAAAATTGAGAAATGGCGTGAAGAAAAAGCTCTTGAACACACAAAAAACAGAAGACCTGACTTATTAAACGACTAATATTTAGTGTTAAACAAAACTTTTAGCGCAATAAAGTTTCTTGTTTTCACTTTTTACTTATATTTGCAGCCAATTTCGAGTTAACCTCTGGCGATAATCGTGGATGTTGTTTCGAAAAAACACATAAATAAAATAACATGGAATCCTTAATTAAATTTGTTCAAGAGGAATTTGTAGCAAAAAAAGACTTTCCAGAATTTGCAGCTGGTGATACCATCACTGTTTATTACGAAATTAGAGAAGGCGAAAAAGTACGTACACAGTTCTATCGTGGAGTGGTTCTTCAAAGAAGAGGCTCAGGAAGTTCTGAAACATTTACAATCAGAAAAATGTCTGGCACTATTGGTGTTGAACGTATTTTTCCAGTAAATTTACCAGCCTTACAAAAAATTGAAGTCAACAAACGTGGTAAAGTAAGAAGAGCTCGTATCTTTTACTTTAGAGAACTTACTGGTAAAAAAGCCAGAATTAAAGAAAGAAGACGTTAATTCGATTTTAAACTCAAAAAAGCTCTATTTATTTAGAGCTTTTTTTTTTGACAAAATTCTAAGCAACTCAACTGAATAAGTTTTAAGCATGACCCCATTGGAATTATTGATTATTTTAAGAAATAAATTCCCTGATAAAATCATTACAATTTCATATATTTACACGCTTTAATTTTCGAGGCAACCACCTATTATAATTGAAGAAAAACTAAACTTTATATAGCCCATCATGGCAAACATAATTTACACAATTACCGACGAAGCGCCAGCACTAGCAACGCGTTCATTTTTACCAATAATTAAATCGTTTCTTAAAAGCTCTAAAGTGACCATTGACACCAAAGATATTTCTTTGGCTTCTCGAATACTTTCAACTTTTCCAGAGTTTTTAACTGAAAATCAAAAAGTGGAAGATGCCTTGGCTGAACTAGGAAAACTAGTAACAAAGCCGGAAGCAAATATTATTAAGCTCCCAAATATTAGTGCGTCCATGCCGCAACTAAAAGCTGCTATTACAGAACTACAGTCTCTTGGATTTGCTATTCCAAACTACCCAGATTCGACTAAAAGTGAAGAACATAAGTCTATAAAATCTAGATACGACAAAATTAAAGGAAGTGCTGTTAACCCAGTACTAAGAGAAGGGAATTCAGACCGTCGAGCACCAAAGGCAGTGAAAAATTATGCCAAGAAAAACCCACACAGTATGGGCGCCTGGGCTTCAGATTCAAAAACACATGTAGCCACAATGCCTGAAGGCGATTTTGCGCATAATGAAAAATCTGTCACGGTTTCAAATGCCACTGAGGTTCGTATCATTCATACAGATACCAATAACCTTAAATCCGTATTAAAAACACACATACCTATTCTAGAAGGCGAAATTATTGATGCTACGGTCATGAATCTTCGATCGCTAAAAAACTTCTTGGTCAGCGAAATAAAAGATGCTAAAGAACAGGGTGTTTTACTATCGCTCCATATGAAAGCGACTATGATGAAGGTTAGTGATCCTATTATTTTTGGTCACGCAGTTAAAATCTTTTTTGCGGATGTATTTAAAAAGCACGAGACTGTATTTAATGAAATTGGAGTAGATGCTAATAATGGTTACGGAAATATTTTAGAAAAAGTAGCAAAACTTGAAGCTGATAAACGACACGAAATCGAAGCTGATTTTGAAGCCGCTATTACAAATGGACCTGATTTAGCAATGGTTAATTCTGATAAAGGGATTACCAACTTACACGTTCCTAGCCATGTTATTATAGATGCATCAATGCCTGCGATGATTAGAACTTCAGGACAAATGTGGAATGCTAAAGGAAACGCACAAGATACTAAGGCCTTAATTCCTGACAGCAGTTATGCAGGTATTTATACAGCAACAATTGATTTCTGTAAAGAAAACGGAGCCTTTGACCCAACCACAATGGGAACTGTCCCTAATGTAGGCTTAATGGCACAAAAGGCGGAAGAATACGGATCGCATGACAAGACCTTTGAAATGGAGTCAAACGGTCGCGTAGACGTGGTAGATACTAACGGAATTGTTTTGACTTCACATGCGGTAGAAGCTGGAGATATTTGGCGTATGTGCCAGGTAAAAGATGCCCCAATTCAAGACTGGGTCAAACTTGCCGTTAATAGAGCGAAAGCATCAAACTTACCTACTGTTTTCTGGTTAGATTCTAAAAGAGCTCATGATGTCGAACTTATTGAAAAAGTAAAAACATACTTAAAAGACCATGACACAAGTGGATTAGAACTTCATATAATGTCGCCTATTGAAGCCACTCATTTTACACTTTCTAGGCTTAAAAAAGGAGAGGATACGATCTCTGTATCTGGAAATGTGTTAAGAGATTACTTAACTGATTTATTCCCTATTCTTGAAGTTGGAACCAGCGCTAAAATGCTTTCAATTGTCCCATTAATGAACGGAGGTGGGTTATTTGAGACTGGAGCTGGAGGCTCTGCTCCAAAGCATGTAGAGCAATTTATTAGTGAAAACCACTTGCGTTGGGATTCTTTAGGAGAGTTTTTAGCGTTAGCTGTCTCGCTAGAACATTTTAGTCAAGTAAACAACAATACCAAAGCAGCTGTAATAGGGGACGCATTAGACATTGCCACTGAAAGGTTATTGGATGAGAAAAAATCACCATCAAGGCGTGTTAACGAACTTGACAATAGAGGAAGTCATTTTTACCTTGCGCTTTACTGGGCAGAAGCTATTGCTAGTCAAGATATTGACCCCGAACTAAAAGCAGAATTTAAAATTATTGCTGAAGCTCTTTTAGAAAACCAAGCTATAATAATTGAGGAATTAATTAGTGTTCAGGGGCAATCAGTAAGTACTGGAGGATATTATCTTCCTAATATAGACAAAACAAATAAGGCGATGCGACCTAGTGCAACGCTAAACAATATTATAGGCCATTAGAATACAGTCTAATTTTTTGTTAAAAGCACCTTAGTAAGGTGCTTTTTTATTTATTTTTGCAAGCTAATTTGATAAAATGAAACGCTTACTATTTCCCCTGTTACTAGGTCTTAGTCTTTTTGGATACTCCCAAGATAATTTCACCCTAAGTGGGACTGTTTTTGAAGAGCAAGGAAAAGAAACCCTTATTGGAGCCAATATTATAATCGCAGATTTAAATACTGGAACCATATCCAACGAGTACGGGTTTTATTCAATTACATTGTCTAAGGGAGTTTATGAAGTCACTATTAGCAACATAGGCTATTCAACCTTAAAGCAAACCATTACTCTTGATCAAAACATCTCGATAGACTTCACCCTAGCAGAAACAATTGAAAACTTGGACGAGGTTATAATTGAAAGTAATATTGAGTCCTTAAATATCAAAACGCCTCAAATGAGTGTCAACTCATTGTCAGCATCAAGTATTAAACAAATACCTGTCGTATTTGGAGAGGCTGATGTAATTAAAGCAATCACGCTTTTACCAGGAGTATCTAGTGGCGGCGAAGGCGCTGCGGGATTTAACGTTCGAGGCGGTGCAGCAGACCAAAACTTAATTTTGTTAGACGAAGCAACAATATTTAACTCCTCTCATTTATTTGGATTATTTTCTGTGTTTAATCCTGATGCCATTAAAAGCTTAAAGCTATATAAAGGAGGGGTTCCTGCAAAATACGGAGGGCGTGTTGCCTCTGTTTTAGATATTTACCAAAAAGAAGGAAATAAAAATGAGTTTAAAGCCAATGGCGGAATTGGCTTGGTAGCCAGTCGACTACTACTTGAAGGGCCTCTAAAAAAAGGAGTTGGCTCCTTTTTATTAGGAGGTCGTGCTACCTATGCTCATTTGTTTTTACCATTATTTGAAGTTGACAACATTGCATATTTTTATGATTTAAACACTAAATTTAGTTATAAACTAAATCAAAAAAATAGTATTTACTTGTCGGGTTACTTTGGCAGGGATGTTTTTAACGTATCTAATAGTTTTGAAAACACTTATGGCAATACCGTCATTAATTTCCGATGGAATCACTTGTTCAACGATCAACTTTTCTCTAACCTATCTCTCATTTATTCTGACTATTACTACGGATTAAATTTAAATTTTGTTGGATTTGAATGGAATTCTGGGATTCAAAACATGAATATCAAATACGATTTTAAACAATACATTAATGACCGCTTTAAACTTGAGTATGGCCTGCATAGTACGTATTACCGATTCAATCCCGGAGTCATCAGTCCAAATGGTCCTCAATCCGGAATTAACAGAGAAGAACTCACTAATAAATTCGCATTTGAAAATGCTATATACTTAGATATTAATCAACAATTATCAGAACGTGTTTCAGTAAGTTACGGAGCACGATTAAGTTCGTTTTTACGCCTTGGACAAAAAGAACTTAATATTTATGAAAACAACCAAGCCGTTGGCTATAACTCTGATTTGCAGCTTTACGAAGCAATAAACCCTATTGGCTCAGAAACCAACAACCAAGGAAAAGTGATTACATCTTTTTTGAATTTGGAACCAAGGCTGGCAGTGTCCTACAAATTGGATGATAATACATCATTAAAAACCAGTTATAACCGGATGACCCAATACCTTCACTTACTGTCTAACACGAGTTCACCAACTCCTTTAGATGTTTGGACTCCTAGCGGGAAATACATACAACCTCAAATTTTAGACCAAGTAGCCATTGGATATTTTAAAAGGTACAACTCGTACGATCTAGAAATTGAAAGTTTTTATAAAATAACTAAAAACAGAATTGACTACATAGATGGCGCTAATTTAATCGCTAATAAAGCCATAGAACAAGTACTTCTTAATGGACAATCTAGAGCGTATGGTTTTGAATTGTTATTTAGAAAAAACACCGGACGTTTTAAGGGGTGGTTTGCATATACCCTCTCAAAGTCTGAGCAACAAACTAATGGACTAAACACTTCAGGTCCAGGAATTAATAACGGAAAATGGTATAACACCCCATATGATAAAACACATGATGTGTCCATTACTTCAAGTTATGATCTGTCTAAAAAATGGAAACTAAATGCCAATTTTATATACCAAACAGGCCAACCCACAACCTATCCAAATGGACAATACGAATATAACAACTTAGTTGTATCTACATTTGAAGCGCGAAATGCTAGCCGATTAGACGCCTACCACCGATTTGATCTTTCAGGAACATATACACCCAAAAGAAAAAAGAACAAACGGTGGAAGGGTGAATGGGTGTTTAGTATTTACAATATTTATAATCGTAAAAACACCCAATCATTAAATTTTAGAGAAAACCAAAATACGGGACAAAATGAAGCGGTAAAATTATCATTATTTGGGGCCATTGCGGCGGTTTCATATAACTTTAAATTCTAGAGCCATGAAAAAGACTTTTATTTTAATATGTATCGGAATCCTTTATAGTAGCTGTGAAGAGGTTATTCAACTTGACTTACCTAACGACACGCCTAGATTAGTTATTGACGCTTCTCTTAAAATGACTCCAAATGAAGCTGTAAATCAAGTCATTAAACTCAGTTTAACAGGTTCTTTTTATCAAGAGGAAAATCAAGTAATCACAGAGGCTGTTGTCGAGTTGATTGACCTAACGAACGACCTAATTTATACATTTGAATATGATCCCATAAATGAAATGGCCTACACAATGCTATATACCCCTAGCTTTGACACTAATTATAAACTTAGAATTACATATGAAGCTGAAATCTATGAATCTACAGTAGAACAACTCATGCATTCGGCTCCCTTAGATAATATAGAGCAAGGAAATAACACCTTATTTGGAGGTGATGAAAAAGAAGTTATCATCTCATTTACCGATAATGGTGAACGGGATGATTTTTATTTATTTGATTTAGGGTATAATTTATACTTAGCTACAAAAGATGAGTTTTATCAAGGGAATGTGTTTACGTTTTCATACTTCTATGATGAATTAGTCGCTGGAGATGAAGTAAACATAGAAATAATGGGAATTGACGAAAGGCATTTTAACTTCATGACTATACTAATTAATCAAACAGAAGAAGGCGGAAATCCTTTTGAAACAACCCCAACAACTATAAGAGGAAATATGACTAATTTGACAAATCCCGATCATTATCCAATGGGATATTTTAGACTCTCTGAAACTTATTCCTCCAGTCTAATCTTAGAATAGCATAAAAGTGTTTCAAAAATCATACTTTAGCATATGACTTTCTTAAAAACTACCGAACAAGACTCTCACTATGATCACCTAGAAACAAGATCGGTTCTAGACCTATTAAAAATCGTAAACAAAGAAGACCAAAGTGTTGCATTGGCTGTGAAAAAAGCACTACCACAAATTGAAGCGCTGGTAAAGAAAATTGTAGATCGCATGCAAGATGGTGGACGCTTGTTTTATCTAGGGGCAGGAACCAGTGGCAGAATAGGGATCTTAGATGCTTCAGAGTGCCCACCAACTTTTGGCGTGCCACACGATTTAGTAGTTGGAATTATAGCAGGTGGAGAGGTTGCCATAAGGAAAGCCGTAGAGTTTGCTGAAGACGATAAAAACCAAGGCTGGGAAGACTTAAAAGCGCATGATGTAAGTGACAAAGATGTGGTGATTGGAATTGCAGCTTCAGGCACAACACCATATGTTGTAGCAGCGCTTAAAGCTTGTACAAAAAAATCTATTATAACAGGTTGCATTACTTGTAATATTGGCAGCCCACTTGCAAAAACGTCTGATTACCCAATTGAAGTTGTAGTAGGGCCCGAAGTAGTAACTGGGAGCTCAAGAATGAAAGCTGGTACAGCTCAAAAACTAGTTTTGAATATGATCTCAACAGCCACAATGGTAAAATTAGATCGTGTTAAAGGCAATAAAATGGTAGATATGCAGCTTAATAATCAAAAGCTAGTAGAAAGAGGTGTTACGATGATTATGGAGCAGTTAAATGTTTCTGAATTTAAAGCACATACCCTCTTAATAAAATATAAAAATGTACGTAATGTGCTAAACAATTATTCAAATGGAAACACCTAGAACAAATAAAAACCTATTAGCTGAAGGTCTAAAGACAATGGGGATGACTTTATTTCTAATATTTTTAGGACCATTAATATTACACGCTGGGTTTTCAAATCCAGAAAAACCTCTATATATTCCTTTGATTATTGCAGGTGCTCTTATTTGTAGTGCCGCGATTTACTTTGGCTTTAAAGGGATTCGCACGATTATGAAAAGTGTGTTTGAAGGTTAAATTATTTTTAGTACATTTGATTAAGTCTTAGGTCCCAAATCTAATTCTTCAATAACCATTTAATTAAGTATTTTATTTTGTTTCAATCAAGTAGCCAAAAACGGCAATGCTTGAGCGTAGCTCTGTTTTAATATATCAAAATAAGGGATATTTAAAACTAATAGGGAAATTACAGCTGTATCAACACTAAATGCTGAACAGTAAAACAAGATTTGAATATCTGAATTAAAATTCTTTAGAAAGTGAGCCTATGAACGAGGAAAGAAAGCAAATTAAAAAGTTGAAAAAACAATTATTTGAAATTCAATCTCTAGCAAAAATTGGTAGTTGGGAATGGAATAAAAAAATAAATAAAATCGAATGGTCAGAAATGATGTACACCATGTTAGGGTACAAGCCATATTCAATAACACCATCCTATGAATTAGCTGCCAGTCATGTGCATGAAGATGATAAAGAAAAATATGAAAATAATATACATAAAATAAGCACAAACGATTCTGACTACTATCAAATTGTTAAAGTAGTTAAAAAAGATAAATCAATAATTACAGTAGTGTCTAGAGGACAGTGTGAAAAAAACAAAGAAGGAGAAATCATTAGAATAATGGGTACAGCTCAAGACATAAGTAAATATATAAGTTCAGAACAGAATACACTTGCTAAAGAAGTAGCAGAAGAAAGTGACCGATTAAAATCTGCATTTATATCAAATATGTCTCATGAAATCAGGACTCCAATGAATGCTATACTTGGGTTCTCCAATATGCTCAAAAGAAATAACTTATCAAATGAAAAAAAGCAAAAGTATTTAGACTTCATAGAATCAGGAGGGAAAAGACTGTTAAGGATTATAAGTGACATCGTTGATTTATCTAAAATGGACACAAACCATCTTACATTATCCTACGAGATATGTAATTTAAATAAACTAATTACAAAACTGCAAGAACAATTTAACCTTAACAACAAAAATGGAACGCAAAATATTATTGTAAATAACGGATTGAGTGATGACAATAGTTTCATTATAACAGATCAAACTCGATTAGAACAAATACTTTCAAATCTTATAGAAAACGCTGTCAAATATGCCCCAAATGGCAATGTAAAAGTAGGCTATAAAAAAGAGGGGCAGACACTTGTGTTTTATGTGAAGGATGAAGGAAGCGGGATAGAGAAAAAAGATCATGAATCAATATTCGGAAGGTTTCAACAAGTGGAAAATGAATACTCAGGAACAATCACTAGCACAGGTCTAGGGTTATCAATTGTCAAAGAATTAACAGAGCTAATGAAAGGGGAAGTATGGGTTGAATCTAAAGAAGGGAGTGGAGCTACATTTTATTTCACAATTCCGTATCAAAAAGCAAATAGAAGGATGAGTTACGTAGACAGTAAAACTATCAAAATAAAAGTGGATAGAAAAGAAGTAATATTAGTGGCAGAGGATGAAATAATCAACTTCTTGTATCTAGAAGCGTTATTTGAAAGATATCCATTTAAAATACTACATGCTAAGAATGGTAAAGAAGCCGTAACTATGATTGAAGAAAATGAAGCAATTAGTTTGGTTTTAATGGATATAAAAATGCCAATAATGAATGGAATAGAAGCGACTATGGAAATTAGAAAAAAGAATAAAAAACTACCCATAATAGCCTTAACTGCTTATGTAATGGAAGAAGATAAAGAAAAAATGTTTTGTGCAGAATTCAATGATTACTTAGCGAAACCATTAGATGAAAAAACACTTATAAATATGGTTAAAAAACACCAAAAGGAAAGTATCTAATAATTAAAAATAAATATCTATGAAAGTATCCGTTTATGACACTTACGTCCCAAAAGGCAACCTACAAATGCATTTTGACATTTTAGTTGAAGAACATATAACCATTAAAGAAGTATATAAATATGGAAGGAAATATTTAGAAAGTAAAGGATTAAAAAATTTAGAATTATCAACAAATGAATGTAAGTTTTGCCATATTGAAATAGCACCTCAAAACATTCAAGATGAAATAAAGAATGAGGGATATTCAATTATTGAATTAGAAAATTGCAATTAATGAATAAAATAGATTTAAGCTATAATAAAGAAATACAAGGTGAATTTAAAATAAATAAGTTGAACTTAGTTCTGGTGTTTCAGGTTAACTGTCCAGGATGCTTTACATATGCATTGCCCTTGTATAATAAAATCTATAATGCATATAAAACAAAAGGGGTGTCATTTTTGGCACTATCAACAGCCTTCGAAGATTATGACAAAAATACATTAATCAATACAGAAAATTTAGTGACCCAAGGCACTCTAATTGGTGAGACTAAAACTTATATGAATAATCAAGGGATTGATAAACTTCCATATACTTTAGATTTTCCGATAGCGATGGATACTATAATAGATGAAAATGAACTTGATTATAAAAAGGCTATAAATACAATATGTAAATTAAATCCAAATTATAATATATGGCCAGAATTTGAAAAGAAATCAATGGCATCAAAAGTTGAGAACTATCTTAAATCATTAGATAAAATAGCCCTAAGTTTCACCTTAAATCAATTAAGAGGAACTCCAAGTTTTATACTATTTAATTCTGAATTAGAAATATTAAAAGAATGGTTTGGTCATGTTGACGAAGAAGAGATAAAACAAATAATTAATAAATTAATTGAAAATAATAAAACATGAAAAATATATTAATAATAATATTGATTGTGGTGAGCTTATGTTCTTGCAAAAATGATAACCAGACACAAAAATTAAAAGTAAATAAAGAATTATGGCTACCAAGTCTACGAACCAACAACCCTCAAGAAGGTTTTGAACTAGCAATAAAATTGTCAAGAAAAGCGGTTAAAGCGGCCCAACCAAATATAGAAGTTCTAAAAAAACTTAGACCCATATATTCAGAAGATGCTAATAGCTTAATCGCTACATCGCAAGTGGTCGCTATTAATTTTAAAACAATTGCAGCTGCTAATAACTACTGGAAGTGATAATAAACATATTGATATTTATCTTATAAATAAACAAGAAGAAGTTGTCTAAAATCTATAAAACAAAAAATCCCTAACAAATAAATGTTAGGGATTCTCAAAAAAGGCGGTGACCTACTCTTCCACAAATGTAGTACCATCGGCGCTAATGGGCTTAACTTCTCTGTTCGGGATGGTAAGAGGTGAGCCCCATTGCAATAACCACCTT
>Ga0209632_10000395_pt1 | contig 45872 bp, 42 predicted proteins | sample COG_10_FD_184754 | JGI IMG/M metagenome (GOLD analysis project Ga0209632, IMG submission 184754) | Pelagic Microbial community sample from North Sea - COGITO 998_met_10 (SPAdes) (version 2) | ecosystem: Environmental > Aquatic > Marine > Neritic zone/Coastal water | place: Helgoland, sampling... | reverse complement strand
ATCAGTCTGACGTCAGAATGAAGGACTTGAAAGAGAATGGTTTTGAAAATGACATCATGAGAACCATTAATGAAGTCAAGAAGTTTTTGCAAAAGGAATACAAAACCATCACTGGTAAATCTGTTTCATTAACAGCTAAAGGCGAGCCTCAAGTGATCGTTCAAACAACATCGAACGTTCGCACATTTGTCCAAGCCTATCAGCACTACAAGATTGGTGGCTTAAAGATGGATCAAATTCTAGAACCATCAGCAGATACTACTCGAGACATCACAAAGAAATTTTTGGAAGCAGCGAAAGCAAAGCGCCCTCAAAACGAAAAAATTAGCCCAAAGGATAATCAGAAATGAAACTCACAAAAGAAACACTAAAGCGCATCATCAAAGAAGAGATGGAAGCTGTTATGGAATATAACAGAGAGCTCGTTGGTGGAGACTCCAGTCTGGATCGGATTGAAGGAATCAAGACTACACTATCTAAAGTTAACTTTACTAGCGCCCCAGATGATCAGTTCATGTATAAACTGGATAAGCAGCTTAGAGATAAGCAATATGTCATGATGCCTGATCGTGGAGATGGATTTCTCTTCGTCAAGGGACCAGATGGAACTCTTTTGTTTGCTGCAAATCATCGTAACAAGCAACGCGCCACGGAAGCTCAAAAAGAATTGGAAGCAAAAGGATACAAAAAAGTAGACCTATAAGAGATTAGATGAAACTCACCAAAAATGAAATCGTTAAAGAACTTGTAAAATGCGGAAAAGACCCTCAATACTTCATCGATAATTATTGTAAGATCTCCCACCCAATGCACGGCCAAATTCCTTTTAAGACTTATGACTATCAAAGGGAAATGCTCAAGAGCTTTAACGATTATCGATTCAACGTAATCTTAAAAGCAAGACAGCTCGGGATATCAACCATCTCGGCTGCCTATGTTGCTTGGTTCATGCTGTTTCATCGAGAAAAGAACGTTCTCGTAATCGCAACGAAACTATCCACAGCTGTGAATCTCGTAAAGAAGGTCAAGATGATCTTCAAGAACCTTCCGTCGTGGATGATGATTGCGAAAATCGCAACAGATAACAAACAATCATTCGAATTGACAAACGGCTCTCAAGTTAAAGCCGGAACCACATCAGGTGATGCTGGTCGATCAGAAGCTTTGTCGCTTCTCATCATAGACGAGGCAGCGTTCGTTGACGGCCTTGAAGAGCTTTGGACGGGTCTTTACCCTACTTTGTCCACAGGTGGACGCTGCATCGCTTTAAGCACCCCTAACGGCGTTGGAAACTGGTTTCATAAAACTTATGCCGAGTCTGAGACTGGAAACAACGATTTCTTTCCAACAAAGTTGAATTGGGATGTCCATCCTGATCGAGACCAAGGGTGGTTTGATAAAGAGACAAAAAACATGTCCAAGAGACAAATCGCGCAGGAGCTTGAGTGTTCATTCAATGCATCTGGTGAAACAGTAGTCAACCCAGAAGACTTACAAAGAATCCATTTGGATGTCTGCGATCCTCAATATAGAGTTGGCTATGATCGAAACTTTTGGATTTGGGAAAAGTATGAAGAAGGCGTTCCCTATCTTCTATCGGCAGATGTCGCTCGTGGTGACGGCGCTGATTTTAGTTGCTTTCATATCTTAAGAGTGGACACGATGACTGTGGTGGCCGAGTATCAAGGAAAGCCTGATCTAGATATGTATTCAAAAATCCTCTATGATGCAGGAGTTGAATACGGAACATGTCTTCTTGTTGTTGAGAACGTCGGAGTTGGAATTGCTGTCCTAGAGAAATTGAAGGATTTACAATACAAGAAACTTTACTACTCAATTAAGTCAACTCACGAATATGTTGAAGCCTATTTGGGCGAGAATGATGAACGAGCAGTAATGGGATTTACAACATCTACAAAAACAAGACCTTTAATCGTGGCCAAAATGGAAGAGTACGTCAGAAACAAACTAATTACTATGCACTCCGCTAGAGTTTTTCATGAATTGAAGACTTTTATTTGGTACAATGGTAAACCTCAAGCAATGCGTTCTTACAATGATGATCTCGTAATGTCTTTAGCAATAGCATGCTGGGTTAGGGACACTGCTCTTGCAGAAAATGAACGAGATATGGCATATAAGAAAGCGATGCTTGGAGGTGTTTTCAAAAGCACCACAACCATGAACACGCAAATAAAAGGTCAAAATTTCTACAAAGAAACATTCAACGAAAAACATCAGGAGGAAATTGAAAAAACAAAAAACTTTTTGTGGATATACAAAGGATAAAAAATGGCTCGCAACGAAAGAAACCCGAACAATAATCAAAATCAATTGTTCAAATCACTAACAAGAATCTTCTCGGGTCCCTTGACCTTACGACGGACACAATCAGGTAGACAACTTAGACGCCGACACTTGGACATTTACGCAAAGCGTTTCAAGTCAGCATCAGGGCAACAGTTTAAAAAGACTGAATACAACCCAATGAACATCATGACGCTCAACATGATCTCAAACAGAAACCGAGCAGAGCGCTACATCGACTTTGATCAAATGGAATTCACTCCAGAGATCGCATCTTCTTTAGACATTTATGCTGATGAGATGACAACTCACTCTGCATTGACACCAATGCTTCATGTTAAGTGCACGAATGATGAAATCAAATACATCCTACACTCTCTCTACTTCAACATTATGAACATTGATCATAACCTTTTTGGTTGGGCAAGAACGATGTGTAAGTATGGAGATCTCTTTGTCTATCTTGACATTGACGAAGAAAAAGGAATTCAAAATTGCATTGGGCTTCCACCGCAAGAAGTTGAAAGACTTGAAGGTGAAGATCCAACAAATCCAAATTACGTTCAGTTCCAGTGGAACAATGCATCACTGACTCTTGAAAACTGGCAAGTTGCTCACTTCCGTGTTCTTGGAAATGACAAACATGCTCCTTACGGAACTTCCGTTTTAGAGCCCTCTAGACGCATCTGGAGACAACTTACTCTCCTAGAGGATGCGATGATGGCCTATCGCATTGTGCGCTCTCCTGAGCGACGTGTGTTCAAGATTGACGTTGGCGGAATTGCTCCACAAGATGTCGAGCAATACATGCAGAAAGTGATGACGCAAATGAAACGACACCAAGTCGTCGATCCAGCAACAGGACGCGTAGATTTGCGTTACAACCCTCTTTCGATTGAAGAGGACTACTTTATCCCCATTAGAGGTGGGCAGTCTTCTACGGACATTGTCAACCTTCCTGGAGGGCAATTCACAGCACAGATCGAAGACGTGAAGTATCTCCGAGACAAATTGTTCTCGGCATTAAAAGTTCCTCAATCATATCTCTCCATGGGAGAAGGTGGAACCGAAGACAAGACAACCCTCGCACAAAAGGATATCCGATTCGCAAGAACAATTCAACGACTTCAAAGAGTTTTAATTTCTGAACTTGAAAAAGTTGGAATCATTCATCTTTACACACTTGGCTATCGTGATGACGACTTGTTAGGTTTTAAATTATCTCTCAACAATCCATCAAAGATTGCAGAGATGCAAGAATTAGAACATTGGAAAACCAAGTTCGACATCGCAGGAGCAGCGACAGAAGGCTACTTCTCTCGTCGATGGGTTTCTGAAAACCTGCTCGGCCTTTCTCAAGAAGAATATCTACGAATGCAAAGAGAAATGTTCTCTGATAAGAAATTCATGACAGCCCTAGAGGCCGCTGCTGAAGGCGACTCTGGTGGAGGTGACTCTGGCGGTGGCGGTGGAGACCTCGATCTAGGTGATGACTCTGGAGGAGATTTAGATCTTGGTGGAGACGATGGCTTAAGCGATGAAGCACCAGCATCTGACTCAGGTGAGGAACCAGATCTCATGGCAGAACCACCGGGGAAACGCGATGATGATGCAAAACCTCGAGGTCCGTACAAAAGACACAAGCTATCCTATAGAAAAGGCGGCATGAAAAAGCAGATGAATAACACGGCCCTAGGAGAAATAGGCACATCACGGAAAACCTTTCCCGGAAAAGTTGGCTTTGGCGGTCTAGACTCTCTTGCAAGAGGTGTTACAGAAGCTGTTGATTTAGAAGAGACTCGACTATTTAAATCTGAACTTCAAATTAAAACATTACTAGAATCATTAAGCAAGAAAGGAAACAAAGATGAAACATAATAAGAAAAGAAATACCGCTTTTCTTTACGAATGCCTCGTTCGCTCTTTGACAAAATCTGTCATTCGAAAAAACGTTCAACATCAGCAAGTCGTAAAAGCAATCCTAAAAGAGTTCTTTGCAAAAGGAACCATATTGGCACAAGAGCTTGAGGTCTATCGATCCCTGCTCGAATCAAAAGAGTTAGCTATAGATTACTCTCGAAGACTCTTGTCTGAAACAAAGAAGGATTTCGATATGATCAATCGTAAAGATGTCTTCAATAAGCAAACGGCATTGATCAATCGCATCAATAAGTCCTTAGGTTCTGATTCTTTTGGAATCTTTGTTCCAAATTATAAAGACTTGGCAACCGTTGGAATGTTTCTTCAGCAAGACAACCTATCTGCAAAAAAGAGAATCATGCTAGAAGACAACTGCGTAAGACATCTCAGTCGATCAGAAAAAGTTCTTACAGAAATGAAGCATCTAGATAATCTTGAGTTCAACATGTTTGTAAAGAGATTTAACAACACTTATGAACACTCGCTTTTGACAGAGCAAAAAGAGTTATTAACAAATTTTATCACATCATTTTCCGATAATGGATTAGGGCTTAAGTCTTATCTAAATTCGGAAATTGCACGTCTTAAAGAGTCCGTTAGCACCGAGATCATAGAAAGCCAATCCCCTTCGCTTGTGGAAAATTTTAAAAAAGTTAAGGCAAAGCTGGACAGTTATGCAAAACATCCTTTAAATGAGGCCGTAGTGGAAGAGGTTTTCTACATTCAAGATCTTTTAGCGGAGGTAAAAAGAAATGTCAGTTAAAGTTAAGATAGCAAACGACGATGTCGCCGTAGAAGAAGAGGCAAATGGTTCGGTTAAGATTAAAATCAAACAAATTGATCAACCGGATGAACCCTCAGAGCCGACAATTAAGATCGAGATTATAGACAAAGAGCGTATAGAGTTTGAACTTCAAGCAAAATCCGCTGTCAATGGCGATCTTATGATCTTTGCACACAGAGATATAGACATTGTTCTAAATCAGAGTGGACGCAAAGTTACGGCATTCGCAAAGGAAATGAATTCGGACTTTGTTTACGGGGCTGAGTCTCGCTTGTTTGAGTTCCTTCGTAAGAAAGGAGTTCTAGAGTTTGACTCCATTCAAGGTGGAAACATCTATGGCTCAATGGAAGGAAAGCTGATGGATGCAAAAGAACATGATGTTAACAAGATAACCTTATTGGCAATTCACGAATGGATGAAAGACGAAGAGCCATACATCAAAAGACTCAAGGGTCACGATGAAGACGTGAAAGACCACATGGTCGATCCTGATGGGGAATATTCAACAGAGCTTGGAGAAGTCCCTCATGAAGACCAGAAAGGATCCATCCGGCAACGGAACCTATTCGCACCCTATCTCTATGGAAGGTACACATATTGATGCAACAAAAACTTATAATGGAAAATTGGAGACGCTTTCTCAAAGAAGAAAAGAAGAGAGGCATCCGCCTAGGTGATGAAGTTGTCTGCTTGAGAGCAGAGATTAGTCCCAAAAGCGATGCAGAGTTCACACTCTATACTCCAGGAACTGGAATAGAAACATCCGAGAAGATTGCAGGATTAGAAATAATTGGCCAAATAAACATATCAAGTCTTAAAAGTAGTGGACCATGTCTGACGGGAGATGGTAAGAATCCATCTTGGCACGTAGAAGCAATCCACTCAGCGGAGAAGTACAGAAACGTTGGCTACGGAGCTCTCCTTTATGGGTTTGCATTTTATGTAGCAAAGAATGATAACGCTGGTCTTACATCAGACAAAGACTCGGGATCAAAAGAAGACGCCGTTATCAAGTGGGATTCATTCGAGAAGAATACTCAAACGTTTGATAAGGTAACGACTCCTGCTGGTAACAATACTTTTGACTATGATAGTGAAACACCAGATCCGGACGATGACTGTGATGTGCTGGTAGATGATGAAGACAATGCTACCGACTTTAGTTTCGACCACAAGAACCCACAAATCTACGAAAAGCCAATGGCGATGTACGAAGGGAACCATATGGAATTCCTTGATGAAGTAATTGACTCTGGTTTTATGAGCGAGAGAGAGTTCAATAAGTTTTTAGACCAAGCTGCTTTCAAGAGCTTTACAATCGAATATGACGACTAACAACAAGAGGTTCGCTTGGATACATTACATTTTATTTTAGCAGCATACGGCATGACTTTCATGATTGTGCATGGTAAAATCTTCGAAGACATCCGACCCAAGAAAGACTACACAAAGAAGTGGAACACCTTGTGGAACTGTCCTTTGTGCATTGGTTTTCACGTAGGTTGGGTTTTAATGCTTCTTTCACCGTTTACTGAACTATTTAGTTTCGAACGTTCTTTCGGGAACGCTTTTGTTCTTGGTTGTATTTCAGCCGGAACATCTTATTTAATTTCGGTCTTAGTCGATGATTTTGGACTAAGGCTATCGTCGAGATCAGGAGGTGATTATGTCGATGATTAGTACGCGCTGGATGTTACAACCAGTTCGTCGCTGCTGCTCGGGCTCGTAGCGCAGGCGGGTAGCGCCCGCTAAGGGTGGAGCTTAGCTCTGCCCACCTTTTTTATTAATGGAGAAAAGAATGTCTAAACAATTACTAAGAGAGTTCCATGCCCTTTGTCCGGATGGAAGATGTCTCGATCTCTTAACTGAGAGAGAAAAGAAAGAAGTCGTACAAGATGGAGCAGTCTATTTGACTGGTCGCATTCAAACGGCGGACAAAAAGAATGGTAACGGTCGCAAGTATCCACACAAAGTTCTCAAGAGAGAGATGGATAACTACATGGCTATCGTTAAAGATAATAGAGCGTGTGGTGAATTAGATCATCCTGACGACTCTGTAATTAACCTTAAAAACGTTTCTCACATGGTCACCGACTGTTGGTGGGAAGGTAAGGACGTAATGGGCAAGATCAAGGTCCTAGACACTCCTAGTGGTAGAATCCTAAAGGATCTCATCAATGCTGGTGTGAAACTTGGGATTTCATCTCGAGGACTTGGATCCGTCAAAGAATCAATGGGGACAACAGTTGTTGAAGAAGACTTCCAACTAATTTGTTTCGACATTGTATCGGAACCATCAACCCCAGAAGCCTATGTATATCCTGGTGGAGGCTCTAAAAAGCCATCAAGATTCTCCACAAAGTTGCGAGAACAAAAAGAAAATAATATTGACGATCTATTTAAGAAGATTCTTGGAGACTAAATGAACAAAGAACAATTACGAAAAACCTTGAAGCCTCTTATCAAAGAGTGCATCAAAGAGGTAATTTTTGAAGAAGGTGTTCTCTCTGGAATCATTTCAGAGGTTATGAAGGGAACCGGCACGCAACGCATTGTCGAAACCCAAACACAACCAACTTATCAAAAACCACAAATTGATCACGAAGCAAAGCAAAGAAAATTGAAAGAGCAGCGACGTAGAGTGCTTGATTCGATTGGCAAAGACTCCTATAACGGCGTTGACTTGTTCGAAGGAACAACTCCAATGTCCAGTAGGGACAGCGGAAGATCATCGGGCTCACCTCAAGGAGCGAAAGCTCTCGATGGAGTAGCTCCCAATGATCCCGGTGTTGACTTGTCCGCTTTTGGTTCGTCTTCGAACTTATGGTCTAAACTAGCAAAGGGAAAATAATGGCTACCAATTATACAATGAAGCCTCGTAAAAACGAGGACATGGAAAAATTTATCAAGCGCTTTACAAAGAAATGTAAAAAACTTGGCATCATTCAAGAGATGAGAGATAGAAAATACTTCACATCTCCATCGGAAAAGAAAAGACTTGCTCGCAAAAAGTGGAGAGCAAATCTCAAGAAGAAGAAGCAATAACTATTTAGTCTTAAAGAGAGGGAAAAATTATGAGTTCAAGTTTTTACAGCGTAGGGCTAAATCACGTTGGTGCATATCAGGTAAGTGGAGTACCGTTTATTAGCGGATCTGCTTTGCCAACCACACCAGACGACTCGCTAAGGTTTGAGTTTCCAAGCGTAACAAAAAAGATAATCTTCTGTTCAAAGTTTCTTCATCCAATGAGGATTCATTTCGCTCCATGGAACACTGGACTGTTCGGATACGTCGGTGGTGCAGAACCAGATAACTATCTAGAGCTTGATGCTGGTCACTCAATAGAGTTGGATGTTAAGTGCAGAGAAGTCTTTATTTCTTGTGGAACACATGCCGGAACTAGCGGGACGGATATTGAGATCTATGCTGAGCTTACAAACATCCCTGCTTCTCGAATGTTCAGCCTTGATGGGTTAGAAGGAGTGACTGAGTAATGAGTTCTTTTTATAGCGTAGGTCTACAAAACGTAGGCTCCTATCAGGTCTCTGGTCGACCATGGTGCAAACACTTTTCAACCACTGCTGGGGAAATTCAATATGTATCTTTTCCAAAGGTAACAAAAAGTTTGTGGGCTCATTTTGAAAAGAACAGTTCCAGTCATGAGGTTCATCTAGCATTTTGCGAGCCGAAACGAGCGATTGATTTCACAGGAACTGCTGAATATTTGACCTCAACTTTCCCCCAAACAGATCAACTTACCGCATCTGTTTGGGTCAAGGTAGCAGGTCTCACGGCAAACTTACTATTTCTAGAAATAGGCGGAGGAAATACAATAAGAATTGTCTCTGATGGGAGTAGCAACATTAGATTTAGAGTCGAGGGAACAAATACCACACCGCCTCATTTAAGTTTTTTAAACTATGACTGGATTAACTTAACTATCGTGATAAATGGGACATCGAATAAAATTTATGTAAATGGTGAAATGTATAAAGCCAATGCTGGAGATGCAGGTACTGGATTAAATTCTATCTCGATAGGTGGAGGAGGCGTCGCTGGCTATGATGGAACTTACGACGAATTAGCCTTGTTCTCAACAGCCCTAAGTGATGCTGAAGTTTCCGAGCTTTACAATGCAGGAAAGACTCTTAAGACTACTAGCCACTCTAGAGCATCAGATCTAGTCTCTCGTTGGGATTTTGAAGATAATAACTATAAGAATTTCTATTCTACCCCAGATACAGCAACTCTCATTTATGATAGGGTTTCGGGAAACAATCTTTCCCTTACAGGTGGGACTCCCACTCCACTAACTTTTGTTAATGGAAGGCTTATGGAAAATGCATTTGCTAGCCACAAGGTAACATTGACCGATCATCAAGAAATTCATCTTCCATTCAAAACCAAGGGACTCGTTTGGCATTCGACCCATGCTGATGATTTTTCATTATTTGCATCTCTTACAGGAATCCCAGCATCTCGAATGTATGAATTAACCGGACCGGGAATCGATGAGTAATGGCGAAGGAATTTGGATGGGCATATGTCGTCGGGTCTCAAGCATCAGGACCTAAAGGCTCAATCCAGTTAGCTGGTGTTGCGACTGGACTAGATCATGATCCAAATTTGATTTGGTCTGATGATTTAAATGCTCTCTTGGTATCTGGGAATATAGTTGCTCATAACTTCGAGATTCAAAACCAAACACAAACGGTTTTCCACTTTGAAGTATCGGGATCATCAGTCTTTGGAGACACTCCAGATGACCTCCATCAGTTCACGGGATCTTTAAACGCATCAGGCAACGTCACAGCACACAACTACTATGGTTGGGGCGGAGACCTTGATGGCGTTCCGATCAACTACTATACAAACCATGGCGACAACAGACTTGTAACATCAGTTAGTGGAGACACAGTCAATGCAGAAGAGAATCTCACGTTTGATGGTGCAATCCTCGATGTCGTTGGAGACATTCAAGCCTTGGAGATAGACGCATCTCAATTCAGCGGCTCTATTGGACTATTCGATTCAGTTGATGTTAACGACATTCAAGTTGAGCAATTCACCGATGGAACCCTTACGATCGAAACAGGGTCGATTGCGAATGCATCTCATGTTCAATCAATAACTCTCGAAGGATTATTGACCTCTCCATCTCAAATAAACATCACAGAGGTTGGAACCCTTACAAATTTAAACGTTGCAAACGATGCAACAATCAACGGAACTCTCTATGTTAAAAGTGGCGAGAACAAAGTTGGAGTAAATGTCTCCGACCCTCAAGCAACATCCGAGATTCTATCAACGTCAACTCAATTACGATTGACAAGTCAGCGAGGAGTGTTCGGTGTCCAAGATCTCGAATACACAGACCTGCACACAAACACAGATGGTGACTTCACCATAAGCCCATCCAATGGACACACAAACGTCACAGGCGATCTTAATGTTTCTGGTGACCTTGTGGTGACAGGATCCTTCATAGCCCGAACAACAGACTTTAGCGTCTCAGCTGATACCTTAACTCTTGGAGATGAAGCAACGGACACGATTGTTGTCAATGCAGACACGATGTCTGTACCAAATGGTCTTGCAATTGACAATGAGTTGTTCATCAACAATGGACTCATTGGAGTCGGAGACTATTCTGATGGAGCAAAGTTTGAAATCGAAGCAACATCAAATCAATTTAAAGTTGGAACCACAACCGAAAAGCTATCTATAAGTGTCGAGAATGGCTCCACAACTCTTTCAACAAACACATCGACCTTGGACATAGCTAATAACACAAACGTTCTTGGAGAGCTTGTGGTGGGATCTAATGGCGACATAGTTTTGGACAACATTGGTCAAGTGTCATCGTCCGTTTCTGTCTCATCCGCAACGGGTTATTTTACAAACATTACATCAAGTGTGATTACGAATGGTAACTCAACGATTAATAGTGATGATATTCAAACCACAACTCTTAACGCAACAACAGTGAATTCTACAAATCTTGGAGGTACGCTTACCACCGCAGCACAGCCGAACGTAACAAGTTTAGGCACGCTAACTTCACTTAATGTTGCAAATGCAGCAAACATTACTGGTAATCTTTCTATAGGCACCAACAGCACGACGCGAAAGGTCGAGATCAAAGACGCAAACCCGCAAATGAGATTGACAAACACCGATGCAGTTTTTGGTCTCTCAAGTCATACATATGCAGACCTCCATGTTCAATCAACCGGAGATCTATCCTTACTGCCCTCTTCCGGAAAGGTAATAATCCCGCAATTAAACTTGACAAATATCCAACAAGGATCTTCAAACAACTTCCTATCTCTTGACTCCAATGGGAATGTTGTCCTGGCCCCGGCGGTGCAGTCCGGCATAGAAGTAAGAAGCAGGGTCGTAGTAACAAGCGACTACTCTGTTGCAATCGATGACTACTTTGTGGGAATCCAAGCAACTCAAAACCTAACAGTTACTCTACCTGATGCATCAGCACTGTTTAATGGACAAATCATGGTTTTGAAGGACGAGTTGGAAAATGCTGATGTGTTTACAATTACTGTCCAAGCAGCAGCTAATCAACTAGTCGAAAACAGACAGAGCATCACGCTAGCATCTCCTGGTACATCTATCAACATTTACACCGATGGCCAGTCAAAGTTCTACATTATGTAAGACTCTACATCCTCGGTTTCACCGGAACAATAGAGTTTTTTTATTTTTTTTGGACCATTCAAAAGCTAGAGTCCAAACTAGCAAAATTAAATTTTCCTTTGGTCAATTGACATAGTAGTTATGTGTAGCCGAAAGTGCGTCGCACTTGCGGTTATATAAACATTATTTGGAGGAAATAATAATGGGAAAATTAAATATTGGAAAAATTATTTATGACGAGCAGGTATCAGAACTTGATATGAGCTCAATGCCAGCTGGAAGACTTACACTTCCTACAGGCGCTATTAAGAATCTTACAGAAATCGACGCTGGAGTTCTTCTTGGAACAGCAAACATGCCACAAGCTGGTGGTGGGAAATTGATTCAAGAAAAACACTTGGTAGATTCTATCGATTTTGCAGAGCAAGGTCGTATGGCTATTCAATCTGATGTAGATGCTAATGAAGCAGCTGCATTGGCTGGACGTAATGCTATCCAAGCAGACGTTGACCAAAATGAAGCAGATGCTGATGCATCTTTCGTAGCTGCTGCTACTGACCGTGGCGCAGTTCGTTCTGAATTCGCTGCTGCCGACACTGCTCTTCAAGCTTCTATGGAAGCATATGCTGATCAAGCAGAAGCTGACGCTAAAGCAGAAGCTGCATTCAATCTTGCTGCCGAAGCGGTTATCGCTCGTGCTGCTGAAGTTGCAAATGCTGCTGCAATCGGTGCTGAAGAAGTTCGTGCATTGGGTCAAGAAGCTGCAATTCGTTCTGAATTTGCTGCTGCTGATGCTCTTTTAACTGCTGCTCGTGCTGCAGGCGACCAAGCATTGCAAGACCAATTCGACACATTGTTGGCTGGTTCTAGTGTTGATTTGGACACATTGCTTGAATTAGTAACTGCTTACGAGTTGTCTGATACTGGCATTATTGCTTCTATCGTTGCTCTTCAAGCTGATGTTGATGGTAATGAAGCTGATGCTGACGCATCTTTCGTAGCTGCTACATCTGATCGTGCTGCTATCCGTTCTGAGTTCGCCGCTGCTGATGCAACTGAGCTTGCTCGTGCAACTGCTGCTGAAGCTCTTAATGCATCTAACTTGGTTTCTGAAGAAGCTGCAAGAATTGCTGCTGATGGAACTGCTACAACTGACCGTGCCGCTGTACGTTCTGAATTCGCTGCTGCTGACTTGGCAGAACAAACTGCTCGCATCGCTGCGGATGGTGTTCTTCAAGGAAACATTGATGCAGAAGCTGTTCGCGCAACTGCTGCTGAAGGTGTTTTGACCACTAACTTGGCTCAAGAGCTTCTTGACCGTGCTGCTGGTGACGCTGCGACTTTAGTTGATGCTAAAGCTTACACTGACACTCGTGAAGCTGCTGAATCTGCTGCTCGTGCTGCTGCTGACTCAACGTTGACTTCTAATCTTGCTGCTCAAGTAGCTAAAGAAGCTGCTTATGAAGTGTCTAATGACGCTGCTCTTGCTGCTGAAGTTACAAACAGAATGTCTGCTGATGCATTCGAAGCTAACCTTTCTTTGGTTGCTCGTAATGCTATCCAAGCTGATGTAGATCAAAATGAAGCTGATGCTGACGCATCTTTTACTGCTGCAGGAACTGATCGTGCTTTGGTTCGTTCTGAATTTGCTGCTGCTGATGCTTCTGCATTAGTTGCTTCTCAAGCTGCTGCTGCTGCAGAGCAACTTCTTCGTATTGGTGCTGAAAATGCAATCCAAGCCGACGTTGATGCTAATGAAGTTGCATCTGTTGCATCTTTTGCTGCTGCTACATCTGATCGTGCTGCTGTGCGTTCTGAATTTGCTGCTGCTGATGCTTCTGAAGCTGCACTTCGTGTTGCTGGTGATGCAAACTTGCAAGGCCAGATGGATGCTTTGATGGCTGGATCTACTGTAGATTTGGACACATTGGTTGAACTTGTTGCTGCTTATGAATTAGCTGATACTTCTATCGTATCTTCTATCACTACATTACAAGCTGACGTAGACGCAAACGAATTGTATGGTGACACTGATCGTGCTGCTATCCGTTCTGAATTTGCTGCTGCTGACACAGCGCTTCAAACTTCAGTTGATGATGAACAAGCTCGTGCATTAGCTGCTGAAGCTGTTTTGGACGCCTCTATCTCTATCGAGACGGCACGTGCAATGGCTGCTGAAGCTGTAAATGCTGCTGCAATCGTTTCTGAAGAGGCTGCAAGAATTGCTGCTGCTTCTGCTGAACAGACTCTTCGTATTGGAGCAGAAGCTGCAATCCAAGCTGATGTTGATGCTAATGAAGCTGCTGGAATTGCTGCCGCTGCTGCTGAACAGACTCTTCGTATTGCTGCTGAAGCTGCAATCCAAGCTGATGTTGACGCTAATGAAGTTGCTTCTATCGCTGCTGATAATGCATTGACTGCTTCTATTGGAGAAATCAACGCTGGTAAGATCGGAATTAACTACTTGACTGAAGCTTCTGCTGCAATGGGTACTGCTACTCATTACGTAGTTAACGCATCTTCTGCGAAGACTTTCACTATTCCAACAATGGCCGAAAGCCACTACATCATGGTTAAGGTTGCTGAAGGTTCTTCTTCTGTAACGTTTGCTGCTGGTTCTGGTGAGTCTATCGACGGTGATGGTGGTGACGGTGAAGTTGTTCTTCACGGTGGAACTTCTGTTATGTTCGCTAAGAAAGGTGGAGTTATGTACATGTTCTAATCTTCTGATTAGCCTGTTCATAATGCCCTAGAGGTATTAACCTTGGGCCTCATTGGAAACTTTGAGGCCCTTTTTTTATTAAGACACATTTCTATGGAGGATTTAGAATGTCTGTTACAAAATATACTGCTGGTGTGTCCGCACCGGATGGAGCATCCGAAGGGGTATCTCCAGCTGCGAATCAAAACACAATGATTTGCATTGGCTTTGCTGAAATCGAAGTCTACGGAAAAGAAGGAGCTAACTGGGTTTTGGTTGGCACAACAACTGCTGACGATAAAGTCGTCTTCGTTCCTTTCACAACTTATTCAGAAGTCTTCTTCAAGTCCAATTCAGGACAAGAGGAGCAAATGCGTGGAGTTTTCATGGAAGACTCTCTAGTTCAAGCCGTTGCGCCGGCACCATCGGCGATTGCTGATGTTAGTGACATGCCCACATTCGCTTCATCAGACGCTGGGAAGGTTTTATCTGTTGATAACAGCGGAAACCTAGTTTGGATTACAAGATAACTAAGGAGTATCAAAAATGAAAAAGCAAAAAATGCTAAAGTTGACTGCTTATCTATCTGATCCGTCTGTGGAGAACTCTTTCTCGACACCAGTGACTCACTCCGGTGAAATCTCTGTTGTCTTTAGAGGAAAGAATGTCTCCATTCACGGTTTCGATGGCTCAGCGTGGACAACTATTTACACGTGGAATTCTCTAGATCCACAATATCAATTCAACAACACCTACCAAAGCTACTATCTCAAGTCGCTTACAGGTTCCGAAGAGACTCTCAATGTTTCTTTCTTTTCTACCGAAAAATATCAAGGATCCACTCCTCAGATCGCCGGTATCGACAGAGCCACAAAATTGCACGACATTGAAGAAGTGCCTATCTATACATCTAGCGATGAAAACAAGATGTTAACCATTATGTCTAATGGCTCATTGGCTTGGTTGTTGGCAAACGAGTCGTTCGTCGTCCCAGAGGAAGGCGGTTCATCGTCTACTCCAACCGGCGTTGGAACATTCTTGGAAGAGTTTACAATGTTTGGAGGAGGAACAGTCACTGATGGCGTTCTTTCGACATCTGCTGTGACTCCTTCTTACTACAAGAAGTCTGGAATGGTTGCTCCGAGCACAACTGCAACAACAGCAGTGTTCTCAATGTGGTTCAATCCAGAACAATCTCAGATGGGACTATATTCGGATCAACATTATCCATCGCAAGTTGACTTTGGACTAAGAATGTTTAGTTCTTCGCTTCTCCACATTTCAACTCCAATCGGTGGAGCAAATGGGGTCACTTTGTCAACACCGCTAACTCTCAATGAGTGGCACCATGCCTTAGTTACTGTTGAAACGGATATCGCTTACACTTCTACCAGCTCTAAATCTATGACTGTAAAGTTGTTTATTGACGGTCAAGAAGTCTACACCAAAACCGGAAACTCTTCTTCTAAGAGAATTAGAGCTTACGCTGGGATCGCTACTGGAACTAAGCACTACATAGGTGCTGAGAATTACAACGGTTCTGTAAGCTATAAAGGTAATGGGCAATTTGACTTCATGGAGTGGGTTGATGATGCAACACTATCCGACGCTCAAATCTTGGCTATGTATAATAGCGGGACACGAGGTTGGTCTGTAGCCGATGCAGCTGCTTATGAAGAGGAACAAAGCGGCGGCGGAAACGTCATTGCTGGAACTTTTATCGAAGAACTAACATCAGCTTCTAACAACCTCAGTAATGGTGCATTGATTACAAACAATGTGTTTGTAAAACCAGCTAATGCTTCTGTTACTTTGGTGTCCCTAGACACAGATGGTATCGTTGACTTTAATGTCGACGGCACAAGAACTGAGGAAGAAATGACTCTTTCTATGTGGTTCAATCCTGATAGCACAAGTTGGACTGGTTGGAAATACATAGCAGGTAACGCAGCAGATTCGAATAACGAGTTCCGTCTTGCGATATCTAAAGATGGCTCCGGTAACATAGAATTTAAAACAATTTTGTGGGACTTGTGGACTGGTTCTCCAAAGGGTATCAGTAGCAAACCACTTGTTGCAGGTGAATGGACGCATCTTGCAATGACTTGGAGTTACAACGGCTCGACATATGACCTGAAGCTTTTTGTTGACGGCGTTAAGTGTGGAGAATTATTAAACCAAAATAGAAATCTCATGAAGATGGCTTCGAATAGAAACTTCGCATTGGGTGCTCTTGCTTTTGGTGGATCCGTAACTGGTAGTTCTCTACCTTGTTCTATAGATTCAGTTCAGATTAAGTCTGGAACTGCATTAACTGATTCTCAAGTTGCTGCTATTGCTGGCCAATCTGATCGTCAAATGTCTATCGAGACTGCTGCGCTAGGTTAATCTGGTTAATTTCATTTAAACTTTGAAGTGACTTGTCCTTGAGCCAAATTGGTTCAAGGGCATTTTCTTTTTAAGCTCCCTTTTGGAGTTTTGTTTATCGCTACACTATTTAAAGGAGAAAAGAATTCTAGGAGAAAATTGATGTCAAACATGCTAGAGCAGGCGATTGCCGACGCAGCTGCGTTGCGAGAACAAGCCATTAAAAATGCAGAGCAATCTGTTATTGAAAAATACTCTCACCAAATTAAGGAAGCTGTTGATGTAATGCTGGAGAATGAAAACCTTACAGCAGCCAACTCTATGATACAAGAAGCAGAAGAAGAGCTAAACGAAGAAGCAGACGCAATGCCCGCATCTTTCGCAGGCGGCCAAGAAGGTGCAACAATAGAAGCACCACCAGCTTGGGACTCTCGCTATGACGACATGTCAGTTAAGTTCAATGCTCTTGTTGACTCTCTACCTCAAACAAGCGACGGCATGATCGATCTCGATCTCGGCGAGTTTGAAATGTCAGCAGAGGAAGAAGAAGCAATGGGTGGCCCAGACGATGATGCACTTGGTGGCCTTGATGACTCTTCAGAGCCCGCAGGAGACCTTGCAGCAGAACCAGAGGGTGATGACACCTCCGGTGGTGATGAAAGCCTTGACGACCTATTGGCAACCCTCCAAGAAGGAAAAGAAATAAACGAAGAAGATGTGCAACTTGATGAGATCCTCAACATGTTAGAAGAAGAGCTTCACATCGATGACGATGATATTTACAGACCAACAGGTCATCCAGGACCAATGGACGTTGAAGCAAGAAAGAATAAAGATCTAGCACTTGCACGAGACGAACAAGAGTTGGAAGAAGAATCAGAAGAAGAGTCTTCAGAAGAAGACGATTCAGCTGAATCAAAACAAACAGAATTATATGAGACAATTGAAGCCCTCGCCAAGCAAAATGAAGCAATGGCAAATGTGCTCGAAAAACTCGAGACACATCTAGATGAGGCTTTATTGTCCAACGCAAAACTTTTATACCAGAACCGCACTCTGGGTGATGCCTCCCTGAATGAGCGACAAAAGTCAAAAATTGTCGATGCCATCGCAAACGCGGAGTCTATGAAAGAAGCTAAACAACTTCAAGAGACGCTCAAAGCTACAGTGGGATCAACGCCTAACAGCAAGAAAGGTCCACAATCACTGAGCGAGTCAGTCAACCGAAGATCGAACTTAAGTTCTATGCTGAATCCTAGACAAAACATTAACGAAAGCAAGACTGCACAAAATCCTTTTATGGAAAAAATGCAGAAACTTGCAGGCATAAAATAATAACTTTAAGGAGAAATAAAATGTCTATTTTACAAACGCTTACAGAAGGGATGGTACACCGCAACATGCAACAAGAAGGTGCAGCTCTTTTAAACAAATGGTCTCAAACTGGTCTTTTAGAAGGCTTGGCTAGTGACGAACAAAAAGGATCCATGGCTCGTCTTTTGGAAAACCAAGCTCGCGAATTATTGCGTGAGTCTAACACTATGGCTGGTGGAGACGTTGAAGGTTTCTCTGCTGTTGCTTTCCCAATCGTCCGTCGCGTATTCGCTGGATTGATTGCAAACGATTTGGTTTCTGTACAACCAATGTCTTTGCCTTCTGGTTTGATCTTCTTCATGGATTTCACGTTTTCTGATACTAACCCAGCTGGTGCCCGTTCAGGACAGCTTGCTGAATCACTCTACGGTCAAGGAAGAGTAGCATCGGAAATCACCGGTGGAGTCTTGTTGAATAATGCAACTATGGACCTACAACCATACGGTTTGGGTTCTGCTTACTCTTCTCCAACTGGTTCAAAAGCTGCTGGAGCCCCTGTTGCTGCTGTTGCCTTTGATGGTTTCACCGATGGTGCTGCTGGTGCAGAATTGATCACACTCCAAACCGGACCAAATGCAGCTGCATTCACAGCTATTGAATATGATGCTGATGTCATTGCAGAATTTGGTGATGACGCTTCACTTGCAGGTGGATACTTGCTTTCATTGGAAGTTTTAAGATCGAGCATCGAAACAGCATACTCACCTTCTGTGAATCAAAGCAACATCAACATGAAGCAATTGTCTCAAATTATTGCTCCTTTGAACTTGTCAGGGGGTGACGCTGCTGCTTTGACTACTACCGCCAATGGTGCCGTCGCTGTTACTAACTTCACTCAAGTTCGTCGTTTGACTTCTTATAGTGTTGCTAATGATTCTTTCACATTCTATTATGTCTGTTCAAAGGGAACAGCAAATAAAGCCACTGATGCTGTTGCTGCATTCGGTGCGACTAGCTCTACTTCAGCAATGGGATTGATTGAATTCCCAATGGTTGATGGATTGACAGAAGGTGGAGCTCTTGGTTCCGTGATGGGCGTTAACAACTGGGGACTTGAAGACAATCCTGGAATTCCAGAGATCGACATCAAAGTTGACTCAATCGCAATCACAGCGGTAACCAAGAAGTTGAAAGCAAAGTGGACTCCAGAATTGGGTCAAGACTTGAACGCTTACCACAACTTGGATGCTGAGGTTGAATTGACTTCTATCTTGTCTGAGCAAATTGCTCTTGAAATCGACCGTGAAATCTTGTCTGACTTGGTTAACGGCGCAACTGCTGGAACATTCTATTGGTCTCGTGCTGCTGGTCGTTTTGTAAACCGCTTGACTGGTGCTGAAATTGGTGGAGAAACTGTTACTCCTGACTTCACTGGTACTGTTTCTGAATGGTATGAAACTTTGATCGAAACTATCAACGACGTTTCTGCACAAATCCATCGTAAGACTTTGCGTGGTGGTGCTAACTTCTGTGTTGTTTCACCTGAAGTTGCGAACATCTTGGAATTCACAGCTGGTTTCCGTGCGAACATTACTGCTGACGCTGACAAAGGCGACATCGGTGCTGTTAAGGTTGGTTCTTTGAACCGTAAGTTCGACGTTATCGTTGACCCTTACTTCCCACGTAACGCTATCTTGGTTGGTCGTAAAGGCTCTTCTTTCTTGGAAAGTGGATATGTTTACGCACCTTACGTGCCATTGCAAACAACTCCAACTATCTTTGGACCTGATGACTTCGTTCCTCGTAAAGGTGTTATGACACGTTACGGAAAGAAAATGGTTCGTCCGGACATGTATGGTTTGGTTATCGTTCGCGATCTGTTGACTGCTACCTAATCATTAACCTTTCATAGGTAACTTGAAACCCCTTCTCTTCGGAGTTGGGGTTTTTTTGTTTTTAAGACATTGGATGACTATTTATTGAGAAGAAAATAAATTTTTAAGGAATACAATATGAAATCACAAAAAGCCGCAGTAAGATCATTTAAAAACTTAGTAGTGAAAACAAATAGCTCACAAACAATCAATCCAAACACAACTTTCGGCGTGACAATTATACCCGAAGGAAATAGCAATGTCTTTGTTGCATTACCCAATCTTCAAAACACTTACACTTACAACATCATCAATACAGACGAAATGTCGGGCAACATAACTCTTAATACATCAGCTGGTGCATCGTTGAGAGGCTTAATCTTAAACACTGTTGGCGGGTTGTCAATTGACACCATTGAGGTTGGTACAGCCTCTATTACTATGGAGTCAGACAATGCTGATGGTTCATACATTTCTCTATTGTCAAATGGAAACTATTGGTACATGTGGTCGATTGTTTCCGGAGGAAGCATTTCAATAGGAAACGTTTCTGGTGACATCGTTGGGCTTACGCCTTCCAACATCGTTACCTATGCAAATGTGACCGTCAACGCAAACCCTGTCGACACAGTGTCATTCCCAGCACCTCAGTTGGTAGCTAGACACGTCTTGACTTATCAAGGGACTGCTGAGGCAAATGCAACAATTACAATTACAACGGTTGCGACCAATGGCGGAACAGCTGTTAATGACTTCACAGTTACAGCAGACGCAATTGGTGAATGGAGCGCTTCTTTCTCGGACATCCTAAATGGAACATACAAATTTACTTTTACAGATCTAGGAGCGCCCATCGGTGCAGGAGTTGTAAGTGCAACATCAGATGTTGAAGAGAAAAATGACGGACCACTATCGTTTACGACGCCAACGTCGTTTGATTTAGATCCCGGAGAAGTCTTTGACTTTACTGCGAACGTAAGCGCAGCGGAGCCTGATGGGACACCGATAGCAGTTATCACTGTCTCATCTGACTTTACTGGTAAAACTCACGGACAAACATTTGACATTGTCTACAGTTTTACCTATCTAGGGACTCCATACTCTAGAACGGTTTCCGGTCTTGTGGCGGACGACACACCGCCATCAAAGCCCGTTATCTTAACAGCAACCTTTGATGCGGTCAATCTTGATGAACTTACAGTTACAGGAACTACTGATATAGGAACAACGCTAAAGCTTTACAAGGACTCCGTGTATCTTGGCGAAGCTACGGTTGATGGAGCAGGTGATTGGACTTTTACTACCACAATTGTCTTCAATCAAACATTCAACCTAACGGCACAAGCCAACGACTCTGCGACACCAATTGCTGGAGACAACAGGTCTTTTCCAAATTATAGCGCTCTTTCGGATCCTTTCGCAGCATCTTTGAACACACCAACTCTTGTTAGGCCAACTCTTTTGGTAACAGACCAACTGAATGCAGTGTTCACAAATGCAGCAAACAACTTTACTCTAACAGGGACAACTGCTATTGGATCTACAATAACACTATTCAATGGCTCAACACAAATAACTCCGGTTTTGGGGCCGATAGTTGATGTAGCGGGTGACTGGGAAGCCACCATCACGGCTCTGCCCGAGTCAATTAATTCTCTAACGGCAAAGGCGACCAAAGCAGGTTCCAATGAGAATACATCATCAGCCTTCTCTTTAAAAGTTGACCGAGTCGCACCGGTAATAAACAATAATCAACCGTTGGGCGCTCTAACGGTTTATCTTGGAGGCATTGGAGCGAACAACGACAGCGTTCCAACAGCAACAGATTTCTCTTCAGCAACTGTAACTTCTGATTGGGCGACTCAAGTTGATGCAACCGAAGGTGTAAAGACAGTTACTTACACTGCAACCGATGCTGCTAGCAACTCTGCAACCACAACAAGAACGGTGAACGTCTCAACCGAAGTCATTGTTCCAGAAAATTTAACAGTCGCAACAGGTGTTGGAACAGCAACGATTTCTGGAGTTGTTTCTGGGACTTATGCAGGCAACCTTGTTGTTAAGATTTACGTCACAGATGGTAATGGACTCGAAACAGTTTACCAAGAAAGTGGCACAGATGTTGAGTTCCCCGTCAATTCTGGTGTGTTTAGTGCGTCTTTGACTTTGAGTGCAGATGATTACACATTCCATGCAACAACGGTCAACTCAGAAGATGAAGAATCAAGCCCAAGCCAAGAAACGAGTCAAGTAACCATTGCTGCAGCACCGGACACAGTTATTCCAGTAATTACTCTATTAGGTAATGCATCGGAATCCTTTACTGAGGGCGGAAGCTATTCAGATGCGGGAGCCACTGCCTTTGATGATGTTGATGGAGATATCACTTCCGATATAGTCACCACAATTGTAGATTCTTCTGACGTTACTGCTGTTTTGGATTCAACCACTGCGCCTGGGGTTTACACTATTAGTTATGACGTCATCGATTCTTCTAATAATGATGCCGATACGGTCACGAGAACAGTGGAGGTTTTAGCAGCCGCTAACTTCTTAGAAGACTTAAGCAGCATTACCCTACATGGTCTTGCAACTATCTCTTCAGGCATATTCTCTAGAAACAAAGTCGGCAGCGGTGGTGGAGTACATGGTGCGAATTTCAACTTAGTTGATGAAGGCATTGTTGCTTTTAATTCAGATGGTACTCGAGTTGAGGAAGAACTTACTGTTTCTTTTTGGTTTAGACCTGATGAGACGTGGGCTGATAATTGGTACTACATTGGTGGACACACACGAGGCGCTGGTACTGAATTTAGACTGGCTGTTCGCGACAATGGTGGATTTCTTGAGTTTCGAAGCATCTTCTTTAGCACAACTCAATACAAAAACTCCCCTAGCACCAGTGCATTGAATACGGGTGAGTGGTATCACCTTGCCGTAACATATTCTGCAAATGGTTCAAGTCATGATTTAAAGATGTTTGTAAATGGAGAAAAGGTAGAAGAAGATTTGAACTTAACCGGTAATCTCATGAAGATGACGAATGCAACCAAAGATTTTGCACTCGGAGGATACACCTCTGGTGACAGCGTTGGTGGAAACACCCTTAATCACTCTTCTGATTCGTGGCAAATTGCTTCTGGGACAGCCTTGACAGAATCACAAGTTGCTGCCATTTATAATCAAAGCGATCGACTGATGACTATTGCAACCGCAGCAGCGCTACCAAATGCGTCTGCCGCATTTATAGAAGATAATGCTGGGGCATTAGCGGTGACTGCCGATGCTGATTTATTTGATGATTCCGGTAACATCATATTTAGAAACTTTCCTCCAGGAGCGACAACAGCAGGTTATGCACAAGGAGATTGGAGTGACTATGTGACCTATAGTGGTGGATCTTTTAGCTACACTTCCATGACTATTTCTCTATGGTTCAATCCAAAAGAGCATTTTACTTCCAACAACCTCACCACCATGAGACTATTTTCCTCTAGAGAGACATCTGGAACAGATGGAGTTCAACTTTTGGTTAAGAGATCAAGCACAAATTTCTACACCATTCAACTTAGCTACTACTATGACGGTGCTTGGAGAACCAAAAACCTTAATGGAAATTCCGGAGAGTCAGCAGCCTCCTTCACTATCGATTCTTGGAGACACATAGTGGCAGTCTTCGATGGAAGTGATATTTTAGTTTTCCTTGATGGAGTTTTCATTGACGGTGTAGCAGGCTTTTCTGTCTCAAGCCAGTTGACCGAATCTCTGATAGGTTCTCCGAACGATTCATCCGCGACCTTTACGCTTGGGGCATCAAACGATGGGTCCAATACGGTTGATAAGAATGTCTACATTGATTCAGTTGAGATAGCAGAGAATTTGACCATAGATGCATCCCAAGCCACAACTCTTTTCGCAGACTCAACAAGGCAGACATCCATTAGAGATGTGTAGAGAAAATACATAAACAAACTATTTAATAACAAAAGGAAACAAAACAATGGCTAAAATCGCAAGAACACCATTTAATGCTGCTCGATGGCTAACAAAAAACATTTCAGCAGATGCTCAAATCTCAAACAAGCTTACCGGCTATTGTTTATTTGTAACAGTAGATTCGGAAGCTGTTAATTTAACGTTTAATTATTCAGAGAAAGGATCCTACAACAAGATCATCTTGGCTGAAGATTCAAGTTATGACTTGAATATTGTCTTTCCAGCAATGGAAGGAGTCGTAATTTATGACGATGCTGCTGTCGGAGTGTTACAAGTGGGCGAAGCGGATGAGACCAAATTAACCCTTCCTGCCACCGCTGCTGCCGGATCCTACATCGATTTGATTTGTGACGGAGACAAGTGGTATGTGCAGGGCATGACGAAAGGTGTGACATGGACGCAATCAAATTAAAAACTTTAGGAGAATAACATGGCTAGTAATAGAAAAAAAATGAAGAGAAGAATGATTATCGAAAGAGCAAAAGCTCTACGTGACGCTTCTCTAGAGAAAGCAGCAGAAGTTGCAGAGAAAATAAAAGAAGAAATTGTGGAAACAGCAGAGAAGATCGAAGAAGTTGTTGAAGAAGCAAGAGAAGAAATCATTGAGGCTTTAGAAGAAACTAAAGCAACAGTAGAAGATATCGTTGAAGAAGCGCAAGAAGCAGTTGCTGAAGTACAAGAGAAAAAAGTAGCTCGCAAAACAACCAAGCGCAAAAAGACAGCGAAAAAGAAATAACGAATTATTGTTCATTTTTTAACCTCCTTTCCTCCGAACACGCAGGTGCTCGGGGGTTTCTCTTTTAATTGAACTATTTACTAAGACGGAGGATTTATCCATGGCATTCCCACCACTTACACCAACATCGACAACATCGGCGATTACCTTACCATCTGAGGGTGATGCTGCTATTGTAGAGACATCGCTAGCAATCGGATTTTATTCCACAAATGCTACATTTCGCGACGGAGCAGCATCGCAAGTTGCCTACACCTATAACCGACTTGGTGGAGATGTTCTTGATATTGAACTTACCGCTAAGGAGGTCTACAACAACTATGAAGAGGCATGTTTAGAGTACTCTTACATAGTTAACCTTCACCAAGCTAGGAACGCTCTAGGTAGCGCTCTTGGCTCTCCTACAGGGTCTTTTGATGAAACAGGCGCCTTAACAGCTGGTGAAAACGTTGCACTCAAATATCCAAAGTTTCAATTTGACTACGCGTTCAAGATTGCAGACAAGTTCTCGACAGAATCAGTTGTCGGTGGAACTACTCCAATCTATTCCGCATCGTTTGACATCACAGCTCTCCAACAAGACTATGACCTACAAGCCAGAGTTGAAGAGTTGGCAGCTGATCCTGTCAATCCACCAGAATTTGCAGATGCACTTGGAGATGGAGATAAGAAATATAGAATTAAGATTCGTCAAATGTTCTACGTCACTCCAAGACAGATGTGGAGATTCTATGGCTACTATGGTGGCCTGAACGTCGTTGGTAACTTCCATAACTATGGACAGTATGCTGATGGCTCTACATTCGAGGTCGTCCCTGCATGGCAGAATAAGTTGCAAGCAATGGCTTACGAAGATCACCTTTACACAAGAACATCTCACTATTCTTACGAAATCATCGATAACAAACTTAGACTCTACCCGATGCCTGACAGTGTTACTCAAAGTACATTCTGGTTTAGATTCTCTGTTGATGGTGGAAACCAAGCCTTTACAGAAGGAGAATATGATAGTGGATTGAATGGCGTCAACAATATGAACACCATGCCACTTGAGAACCTACCTTATGAGAACATCAACTCAATCGGTAAGCAATGGATCCGCCGTTTTGCACTAGCTCTTTCAAAAGAGACTCTCGGACAAATCCGAGGCAAGTTCGGAGGCAACGTTCCAATTCCCGGAGACAACATCCAACTTAATGCGTCAGACCTTTTATCTCAAGCTTCAGCAGAGCAGACAGCTTTACGTGAAGAGCTTAATAAGCAACTTGATGAGATGCTTTATGTTAAGTTAGCCGAAGCTGATAAGGCAATGGTTGACAATGCCGATGCTATTGTAGGTAAAACACCTTTAAAAATCTTCGTGGGGTAATCTAGATGTCAGAATGGGAAAGACCAACACAACCACCGTCGCCAATGTTCTTCGGAGAGAAAGAAAAGAATCTTGTCAAACAAATTAATGACGAGATTATCGAGAGAGTTGTCGGTCAACAAGTACTTTACTTTCCAATAGATGTGGAATCGACAGATTTTCACCCTATTTATGGAGAAGCAATCGAAAAAAACTTCTTGCATCCAATTAGAGTATTCGCTTTAGTTGAGTTTCAAGGAGTCGAAACTTCAGATTTGGAAAACATCGCTCTAGATAAAGCAACAAAGATCAAAGTAAACTTCCATAAGAGAAGATTAACAGAAGATCAAAACTTGTTTGTTCGAGAAGGTGACTTTGTCAGATTCGGAGAAATCTTTTATGAGATTGTTAAACTACTCGAGCCAAAAATCTTATTCGGACAACCTGAAACAAGATTTGAAGTTGGTGCTGAGTGTATAAGAGCAAGAGACGGACTATTCAATGCAGGATAATAACGAAATTTCACACCCCTCTACGCTTGAGAACATTGACACAGCAATCTATCGCTTTGTGGATGAAACTTTGAACCCACACACGATCACAAATGCAGGTCGAGAGAAGGTGAACATCTTATGGATGGGAACCGAGAGGACCTTTCAAATCAAGAACAACAAAGAGTTGAGAGATAAGGTTGGAAAACTTAGGTTACCCCTCATCACCGTCACTCGTATATCCTTAACGCGCGATGATGCCTTTAAGGGTCCAATGCAAGCCGCATACATCGGAGACGATGAAAGAATTACAATCAGAAGAGTTATACAACAAGATAAAACTCAGAACTTTCAAAACGCCTCTAGGAAGCGTGGAGAAAAGGGTGACGATACAGGGCCTGTTTTCACAAAAAAGATTGTCTATGAGACAATTTCGATCCCAAAACCCACTTATTTGACCTGTATGTTCGAGATCAACATAAGAACAGAATACCAACAACAGATGAATCACATTCTTCCGTTGTTTATGAATAGTAAAAAGAACTATTTCATCATTGAGAACAGTGGCTATCAATACGAAGCCTTTATTCAAGATGACTACGGCCTCAACAGCAACCAAGCAAACCTAGGTCAAGATGAAAGAATGTTTAATGCAAAAGTACAAATAAAAGTCCTAGGATACATCAATGGAAATGACCTTGAATCGAATGAACCATTCATCAAAATTGAAGAGTCTATCGTCGAAGTAAAAATCTCCAGAGAGCGTGTCATAACTGGTGATTCAAAACCTTGGGATAAGAACGGTGAGAAATACCGAGATTTGTGACTTTGGCTTTTGCGGCGACTATTTAATAAGAAATGAATATTTAAAGGAGAATTTTAAATGCCTACCAAGTTTGACTTTGTGTCCCCAGGAATTGAGCTGAGAGAAATTGATCAGTCCACAGTTACATCAGTACCTGAAAATGACGGAATCCTTCTCATCGGACGTGCCAAGAAAGGCCCCGCGATGAAACCAATCAAGATCACTTCCTTGACTAATTTCCATGAAGTGTTTGGAACACCAATGGACGGAGTCAAACAACCAGATCCATGGCGTGACGGTAACACTGGTACAGGTGGCTGGGCTGCTTATGCTGCCGAAGCTTACTTAGCTGCTGGAGTTGGCCCTGTTAAATTCATCCGCTTGGCTGGTGAGCAAACTGATAGTGCAGGAACGACTGAAAAAGCTGGATGGTCGATTGACCAAGCAAATTTTACTTCTGCTCCGATTGCGGACATTGCTAGTACAAAAGGTGCTCTTGGAATTTTTGTTGGAACAAACTCAACGCCGGTTGCTTCTACAACCGCTGGAGCTGTTTTGACTATTGGAGATATGGCCGATGTGCAGAACCATTTTGCTGTTGATGACACTCTTACAGTTAATTTTGTAGCAGGAGATGGTAGTTTAAGTTCCTACGTTTACACATTCGCAGCCGCTCCAGCCCCGGGCAATCTTCTAGTTATCGATTTCAATGCTGTAAACTTAGGAACTGCAACCTCATCGGCAACCGCATTGGTCACCTTGATTCAAGCCCACCTGAACGACGTCAGTGTCGATGACTTCATCATCACAGACAATTTGGATGGGACAATTGACTTTGATCTTCAAGTAGCTGGGACTGTTGGCAATGATTTAACAATTGACTTCGTGGTCTCCCCAATCCAGACACCATTGACTGGAACTCCTACAGCAGGTGCAACTTTTGGAGGTGGTACAAATTCAACTCCTATAGATGGTGTCCTTGCAGGAATTCTTTACGTAAACGGCGTTCAAGCTGGATTATACGGAACTACTAGGGACAGCGCAGTCATCGCATCTGCCGATCCCGTGTCGGCAACGGCTATCGTTGGAACCTCCGCTGGTTGGAACCTTGTTCTCGAAGATTCAAGCAGCCAAACAGAAACATACACATTCAACTTCAATGAAACTTCTCAAAACTTTATCAGAAGCTCATTCAATACTGATCCAACTCTTTTCGAAGACGGATACGGACAACATTCGCATAATTATTTCTTGGGAGAAACATTTGAACACAATGTAAACCGTTTAAGCTCGACCAGTACTAATCTCGTCGCTTGGGTAGCAGGAATCGAAGAGACCCACGGTTCTGCTGATTTTACAAACCACCAGCAAACATTAACCGAAGCCAAAACTGGTTGGTTTATTGGTTCTACTCCAACACAAAAGCCTTTGTTCCGCTTAGCAGCTTTGGACGAGGGTGGAAGTTTTCACAAAAACTACATTGTAAGAATCAAAGACTTGCGCGAAGCATCCAATTCAAACCCAGATGCCACATTCACAATTGAAATCGCCAGAACCGATTCTTCCGCTGCAAACCATGTTGAAAAATTCTCAGGAGTAACTTTGAACGTTAATTCCCCGAATTACATTTCAAAAAAGATCGGTGACTTGAATCAATCTTGGAGTCCAACTAAAGAAAAGATTATCACAACGGGTGTCTACAATAACGTCTCAGACTTGGTAAGAGTCGAGATTCATCCGGGTGCAAACAAGGGCGATTTGCCTGTTGGTTTCACTGGGCCTGCTAAGATAGGCGACGCAACAATTATCTTTGGGGACACCACCATCAAAAAAGGTTGGATTGCTGGAAAAAATCTTCTTCCGAACGCTAACAGGCAAAGCGCAGTCCTTACTACAACTTTAGACGGGTTGTTGGACGGGGATACTGTGACGGTTAAGTGGCCAACCCATGAGTTGACAGTCCAAAATTCTTACATCCGTTCTGGAAATTATCCAGCCTCATCTCTATTCGGCCTGTCTTATCAAGCTCAACGAGGTAACGAAGACTATGCGGACATTGGTTATGCAAAAAAACACTTTGATCCTCACTTAGACGCAACAGCTGCCGTAGCAGGTGCTGCTTATGTTTTCACCTTAAACGACCTCAAATCGACCGCCGGACGCTACTACTTTGATGCCGGAACAGATACTGGAGATATTACAACTCTTATTGCAGCAGGCGCAAAACAATTCGCGGCTCCATTCTTTGGAGGAACCGACGGTACAAACATTTTATTAGAAAACCCTTTCAATGAAACTGAACTGATTGCAAATGGTTACGCTCAATACTCAATGGAATCTGCTTTATCACAAGTTGCAGACTCTGACATCATTCGATACGACATGATCTCTATCCCAGGTGTGACTACATCTGCAATTATTCAAGACTTGATTCTTCAAACAGAGAATCGTGGTGATGCTTTGGCCATCGTCGACGCTGCTGGGATCTATCAGTCAGAAGAAGATCATGGATCAGCAGAACAAGTTGGTTCAGTCAATTTGATTGTTGCTGAAATTGACAAAGGAACTTTCAATTCTTCTTACGCTGCGACATACTATCCAAATGTGCGTCTAGCAGACGTGTCAAGCGGCAATGGAAGCATCCTAATGGCTCCTCCATCCGTTGCAGGCATTGGTGCTATTGCGAAGTCTGAGGCTCAATCTCAGCCGTGGTTCGCACCTGCAGGGTTCAACCGTGGAGGTCTTGCACCTCTTGGTGGCGTTGGTGGCCCGTCTGTTGTTGGAACCTTTGAACACCTAAACAAAGCAGATCGTGACGCACTGTATGATGTTAACATCAATCCTATCGCTCGCTTTCCTGCTACGGGAGATACTGTGATCTTTGGACAGAAAACACTTCAACAATCTGCATCAGCATTGGATCGCATCAACGTTCGACGAATGATGATTCACTTGAAGAAGCGTATTGGAGACATTGCGAAGACAATCTTGTTCGAGCAAAGCGTCTCTTCGACATTCGACAAATTCAAGGCAAATGTCGACCCCGTCTTATCTACTTTACAAAATGAATTCGGTGTTTCTGAATACAAAATTGTTTTAGATGAAACAACAACAACACCAGATCTACAAGATCGAAACATTATGTACGCCAAAGTGTTTGTAAAGCCAGCAAAAGCTATCGAGTTTATCGCTGTTGACTTTGTTATCACTCAAAGTGGCGTTGAATTTTAATAAACACTATTTAGTGTAAAACAGGAGAAATACAAAATGGCATTTTGGACCGATAATACAACTGAACCTAAAAGAAACTTCCGATGGCGCGTTCGGATACTAGGACTCTCTACTTACGACGGTGTCACCACCGATGCTGTATGGTGGGCGAAAACTGTTGATACACCAAGTTACACAGTTACCGACGTAACTCATTCGTTCTTCGATAATGAATACAAATTCCCAGGTCGTGTTCAGTGGCAAGATGTTAGTATGACATTGGTTGATCCTATTTCTCCAAATGCTGCTTACATAACAAATCAAATTATTCTTGATTCTGGATATAAGATTAAGCAACTCACCGACGCAGACCTTACTAAATCCTTCTCAAACAATCCAACATCCATCACTAAGGCTGCAGCAAATGCTGCAACAGTTGGTGTCCATATCGACATCTTTAATGGTGCTGGTTTGGTTGTGGAAGAATGGGTAATGATGAATTCATTCATCACCTCAGTTAAATTCTCAACTCTTGATTACACAAACGATGACATGAGAACAATTGACTTGACTTGGAAATATGACTACGCAACCTGTACAAACAGGTTGGGCGATGGTTCAGGTGCCACACTCCCACCGAGCGGACCGCAATTTAGCTAATGGAGTCTTAGATGTCCTTTTGGACCGATAAAACAATAGAACCTAAAAGGTCTTATAGATTTCGACTTAAATCAATCAATGGACTCACAATTCATGATGCGAAATCTATACCTTGGTGGAACGCAAAAAAGGTCGACAAACCTTCTTATACAGTTAGTACTAACAAATATCGACTCATTAATCATGAGATCAATGTGCCGGGAATCATTTCGTGGAATCCGATAAACATTGAAATTGTTGACATGGGAGGCGTTATTAAAGATCTTTTAGCCCAACTTGGATCGTTTGGTTATAGTCCAACTCAAGCTAAGCTAGGCTTGGACACAGGTCTCTCTAAAGCCACGGCAATGGATAAGATAGGAAATTTAACAATAGAACAACTTGATGGAGACGGAAAACCATTAGATGTTTGGAAACTCGAGGGCGCAATGATAACAGAGGTACGCTTTGGAAACTTAGACTATACCTCAGATGAAATCATATCCCTCACACTCGTAGTCACTTATGATTACGCTTATATAGAAGAAACGGAGATAAAATGAGTAGAAACTCAGATCGATTAGGTCTTAACAACAAACCAGAAACAGGGGAATCCCCGCCACAAATGTTTAACCCACTGAGCTTTACGGCACCAACGGAATTTGTGAACCTGCCTTCAAAGGGAATTGGATATCATAAAAATCATCCTCTTCACGGAGTTGGCGAAATTGAAATTAGATACATGACAGCAAAGGATGAAGACACTCTTTCAAATCAATCTTTGATTAGGAAAGGGATTGTACTCGAAAGGTTGCTTGAAAACATCATCATAGAGCGCAACATTGACCCTACAACGCTTTTGATTGGAGATCGCAATGCAATCCTCATCCAATCTCGTGGAACGGCTTACGGCTTTGATTACGAGGGCCAAATTAAATGTCCTGAATGTAGTACATCGAACACAATGACATTTGATCTTCGCGAGCCAAAACTCACCGGCGGCTACGTAGAAGACATGAGCAGTCTTCGTTTGGCAGAAAATGGATTGTTCGAAACTCAATTGCCATTCTCAAAGTTTAAAATTAACTTTAGACTCGCAAATGGTGTGGAAGAAGCCAAAATCGCTCAAGCCATGCTAAATGAAGACGATGAGTTTTCAATCTCAGATCAGTACAAGAGAATGATCTTGTCGATTGAAGGACATGAAAATCAGGAAGTCATCGATCAGTTTGTAGATAACATGCCTTTGTCGGACTCTTCTCATTTTAGAATGTGTCTTAAGATGGCAACACCTTCGGTAGAAATTAAAGAAACGCTCACATGTACAAATTGTTCTCACGAACAGGAGGTGCAGGTTCCTTTCGGATCCGACTTTTTTTGGCCTAACTCCTAAGGCGATGGAAGGCATCTACGAAGGTTTCTTTATTTTGAAACATTTCGGAGGTTGGTCTTTCACGGAAATCCATTCTTTACCAATTGGATTGAGAACGTGGTTCATCGACAGACTCAAAAAGCAGTTCGAAGATGAAGCGGCGGAAATAAAGAAATCCCAGAAGCGATAAACACGCTCTGGGTTTTTTTGCTAGGACTATTTAGTTCATAATGTGAGGATTTGAAAATGTCTGATGGAACAGAAGGTGGAAAAATAAGCTTAGCCGCCCTAAAAATTGCTATTGACAATGCCAGCCCTCGAGAGAGAAAAGAGCTGCTTGCTAGTCTAGGTGGGACAGAAAGCGGATCCCCTATTTCACCACAGGCAACTAAGAATGCCATCGAATACGAAAAAGTCTTGAGATCCACCGCTGCAAGTATGGGTGATTTAGAAACCGCTGCGAAGGCACATCAACAAATTCTAGCGCACGATTTGCTCACGGCCATGATGGATAGCATAGCGGCAACAGAAGACCTCACAAAAAACTCAACAGAATACAACGCAGAGCTAGAAAAAACAAAAAAATTAATAGAAGAAATCAAAGCTGGTGAGACCGGTGCTGTCGAAAAGATAGATGAAATCTTGGGCGAGGGTGAAGGAAAGAAGTACGAAGAAGGCTTCAAACATACAAAACTTATGTCAGAGGCTATGAGAGATTATGGCTATGAAGCTAGAGTCGCAGGAAATGCCATTGGGGGATTATTTGGGATTCAAGATAAGTACTCTAATAGTCTATTGGGTTCTCTAAACAAACTGACAAAAGCACAAGCTAAGGGCGGAAAGGAAGCGTTGAAGGCTGCTGCAGCGTTACAATCTCAACTGAGTAAAATGTTCAACATTGGAAACATTGGCTTAAACTTATTCAATAAACTTAAAGACATAAACATTAAAGGCTTCACGGCATTTGATGAGGCTCAAGCATCCTTGGCTAAATTAACAGGTCAAGGAGACAAATTTAGAGCTACACTGTATGAGACTGGTAGACAAGGGAATCTATTTGGAATCTCAATGCAAGATGCCTCCGGTGCGATTGCCACGCTTGTCGATAAAACATCCAACTTTACCTCAATGAGCAAGGCGCAACGAGATTCTGTTTCACTGACTGTTGCAAAGATGGAAAAGCTTGGAGTTTCAACGGCGGATTCTGCTGCAATCTTTCAAAACTTCAACCAAGTGCTGGGAATGACTGCTGATGAATCAATCAAGATCCAAACCGATTTGGCGATGGCAGGTGTTTCCATTGGAATTAGTTCCTCGAAAATAACTAAAGACTTCAATTCTTCCCTATCAACTCTTATGGTTTATGGTCGTGGCTCAATTGATGTATTCAAAGGTATCGCAGCTGCCGCCAAGGCTGCTGGTGTTGAAACATCTACACTGTTAGGAATAGCTAGCAAGTTCGACACATTTGCAGGCGCAGCAGAGGGAGCATCAAAGCTCAACTCTCTTCTAGGAACGCAATTGTCAACAACTGAGATGTTACTAGCAACAGAAGATGAACGGATCAGAATGATTGTTGAATCAGTTCAATCACAGGGTATCGCATTTCAAGACATGGATCGCTTTACTCAAAGATCCATCGCAGCATCGATTGGTGTTACTGACATGGCCGAGGCGAATAAGGTTTTTGGTATGTCTTTAGAGGTTTATGACGAAAATCGAAAAAAATTGAATGCGTCTGCAATAGCACAAGAACAGCTGGATAAGGCAGTTGGCAAAACAATGAATCTTCAAAACAAACTGACTGCACTTGGGGCGGAAATGATCACCGCTTTGCAGCCCACCTTTGAATATATAGAGGAAATTGTTGATTCTTTAACCGGATGGTTGAGCACCTTGACCACTGGGGAGAAAGAGTTCCTAGGCGGAGTCATAATAGGTTTAGCGGGTCTCGCTGCATTGGCTCCAATCTTTATGGCTGGTGGTGCATTTTTGGGTGGACTCATGTCTTTGGCATCTGTCATTCTTCCATCAATGGGCGCAACAGCACCGATTGCTGCAACAGGAATCGCGGAGATAGGGGCTGCCAGTGCGGTTGCTGCGGGACCGGTTGGGGCATTCGGGCTTGCCCTTGGAACCATCGGGATTCAAGTAATAGGCGTTATTGCTTCCATTGCCTTCCTTATTGCTGCTATTGCAGGTATTGGAGTTGGGATAGGGGCTGCATTAGCACCTGTTGCGTGGGTCATTGTTACTCTCTTGCAAGAATTCGGAACAATGGTTATGGGAATAATCACCCCCTTAGGAGAAGCTTTCTCATCGATGTTTGGAACTGATGAGATGGAAGTAAAGCTTGAAGAAATGAAAGCCAGAAGCATTGAAGCTTTGGCGCAAATTACAACCTCCTTAGGTTCGGATGACTCGGTAGTTACAAGGACCAAGGCAATGGTTGATGAAATCAGCAAGTTGGGACAAGACATTAAGGTAAGTTCTACAATTGAGAACCTTGCCCTAGTTACAGCAGGTAAGGCAGTGAGCATCACCGGTGAACGAGTTTCTGCTAGTAAAACAAACATTGTTTCAAATGTTCAAAATTCTTTCGAAAATATGAAAGTGATGGTCCAAATTGGATCTGAAGAGTTTGAAGGATATGTTTACCAATTAATCGATGACCAGGGCGGGAGCAAAACATGAGTTTAAAAACAAACTACACGAGCAATAAGAAAGCACTGTTGGAAATACGATCTGTGCAAGATAAGACGGTGAAAGTTGAGTTCCCAGCTTTTCTGACTTCTTTTACGAATTCATTTTCTTCAAATTGGTCTGAGGAACAGGTCTATGGCCGGCAGGACCCTATCGGTACGTTCCAATCGACCAAGCGATCGATAAATGTCGGGTTTGACATCATATCTTACAACGCGGATGAAGCACGTGAAAACCTCCTTATGATTAACATGGTGACGAGAATGTTATATCCTTCATATTCTTCAACGGGAACAAATGCATTAGTGCTCTCAAAGGCGCCATTGGTAGAAATCAAATTTGGAAACCTAATCCAAGAACAGAACGGCAGCGATAATTTTCTTTTGGGTTGGATTGGCACTTGGGCAGCAAATCCCGCTTTGGATATGGGAATGTTTACTCCCAAGGCAGGAGAGTTCCTTCCAAAAGTTTATAATGCAACTCTTGACTTTACCCCGCAACACAGGCAAGATTTAGCGTTCAACAAGGGTACAGCCGGTAACCCAAACAAATTCCCATATGATGGAGGATAATCATGTCAAGATATAATTCAAGAAGAAAAGCCACAAATAGAAATGAAAAGTGGGAGAAAACCTTTGAAGACCGAGGAGTCAAAGAGATAGAGCAATATGCAACGCCACGACTAAAAAAAGTCACAGAGAAACAACTGCTTAGGATAATCACAATAGAGTATATCTGGAAACAAGGAGATCGATTTTGGAGAATAGCCGCTCGTGAATTTGGAGATCCAAAATTATGGTGGTTAATAGCTAGACTAAACAATAAACCATCAGAGAGTCTACTTGAGACCGGCGAGATAATTAAGATACCAATTAATGTAGCGATCGCTCTGGAGGTGCTCGGTGTCTGAGAATGAAAAAAAACAACTCATAAAAACACTCAAAGCAGAGAGAGATAAATATGCACCAAAGTCGACGGGGTTCTTCAGCGGTAGACAGGCTGTTCGCATATTCGGCGCAATAGTTGGCGTTGTTTCAACAGGGGTAGTCTCTTTTGGTGCTGCAAGTGCGGCGGGATTTGTTGCTGGCGTGGCAGCAGCTGATTTATTGTTCCATGGGTTGCAAGAAGCTGGGCTTATTGATCCAAGTGAACATTCTCAAGGCGGTCCTATAATTCACCTAAATCACGCATTTTACTCCTGGCTTAGTATCCTCGTTGACAATGCGAATAATTATAGCTTAGGGGAGTTAGAACAGTACTCTAGAGCTCTATTGAGAGAGTCTTTTAGCTATCTAAATAATAGACCTTGGGCATTTACGCCGGTTGTTAACGCAGAGACTATGTCGAAGGTGATAATGGCGGATGGTTTTGCTGGTTCTAGATATGCAAAATCAATGGCCATTTTGAGCTATGCGAGGGATAGACGATCTGTTGGTTCAAACGAAGCATCACAGCGGTTGAGTCATAAATGGATCGTGAAGATGGAGCAAGGCACAGCACTGAATTACTTTGCATTGGGTGAATATGAGAATCTAGTGACAGCTATTAAGAATAACCCTATGTCCGCCGCACACAAGACAATATCTATTATGATCAGAGATGAAGTACGTAACTTGAAAAACATACAAATAAATGTCAATGAAGCAGATGCGGCCGATCACGAATACAACTTTAAATTAAAAAAAGAAAAAAGAGATGATGGAGAGCCTGCTTGGCTCATCCTACCAGAAAGATTGAGGTCAGATTATGGAGGACCGACTCAGAAATCTCTTACAGAAAAAATGATTACCGACAACTTTTTAAACAATGACATTGTCAATTTTCCAAATGACTTCATGCCCGGTGCCAACACACAAGATCCACCAGAGTTCGCAAGATTCATAAAAAAGCTTGAAAATTTTGACGAAATAAATGAAAACACTGATATAACGAAATTCAAATTTGAAAGATGGACTGACATTGATCATGATTATCTAGATAATACCACTGGTTTAGGTTGGGTTAGTAGTTTGATTGAGTGGACTCGAGGCCAAAGCGACCCTTCACCAGAAAACTTAATTAAGCAAACTTTTAAAGAAGGATATTTTGAATTCATCTTACAGATTCTTGCACTAGATGGGGGATTCAAAGAAGCTCTGGAAACAACAACCGTCGCAAAAAAATTCGACAATGTCTTCAATATAGATTTGGCAAGAAGATTTTATTCAATGGTAGCAATGGAGAAGGAGATAACCAGAAGAGTTTCCTTCATAAGAATGCTTGAAAAAATAGAAAAAGACAGACCAGAAGACCAAGAAGACACACCTTTCACTGAGGATGAGATAGAGAAAGCTAAGGAACAATCAGAAGAAGAGTGGTTGAAAACTGACGCTGGGGCTATTGACTACGACGTTTTAGATGATGAAGCATTAAAAAACATGCAGAAGCTATTCAAACAGTGTGCTCTAATGTTTAACATCAGCAAACTAAAGGAAGATTATCAATCAGAAATACTAAAAAATTACAGTGATTTGGCTTACAATGGTAGATTCTACATAGGCGAGTGCGCTAGCGGTGCTGACGGTAAATCAAATCAAGAATCGTTCATAACTAAACTTGTATCTTCCAAAGAGCAGCAAAAACTATTTGAACTTCAGCCATGGCAAATTTCTTCTTTGACACCGAAAATTAGATTGTTCAAATCCATGGAAACTGCTGAGGGAAAAATCAAAGAAGTTGAATTCTCCTTCGAAAGAACTTCAAAGATTGACAGAGAAGGGGCAACAGGGCCAGACTACTCTTCTCCTGCAACAAAATTTCTAGATGCCGAGATAGATAAAGGCTCTGGAGTTGGAATGAAAGAGTTTTCTGTTTCATTTGAAGGAACAAATCCTGCTGAGGCGAGAAACGATATTAAAGCAACTTTAAAATTGTTTTTTCAAACATTTGAAGACTTCATTAGATATCGAACAGACCCAACTTCATCAGAAGTTTATAGATATGCAGATCTCGTAATTCATCCAATGCCGAACAAAAAGACCGGCAAGAGTTTCGGTGAAGATGTCATCAACAATAGGCAATATCACCCGTCATTCTATAGAATCAGAGCAGATCTAGGCTATAACATACCTGATTACGCAGATGAGGACCTCAGAGAGTCTATTGAGCAAACTAACAAGTCTTTTACCCTAACAATGGTAGACCACGACCTGTCATTTAACAAAGACGGTAGTGTAAACTTGACGATAGACTATAGAGCTTATTTGGAATCCCTCCTAAAGCACCCGTTGTTGGATGCTCTTGCAAGTCCGAAGCTGCAACAAATGAGAGTGGAAAATAACTCCTTAGTTGCCAAGATGATGGCTAAAAGAACATGTTCGAAAGCTCAATTGAGGGAGTTGCAAATCTCTTTGCAATCAAGGGAGGAAAAGGTAACCAAAGAATCTCTTCAATCAATCCTTGAAAGACTAGAATCAAGAGGGGTGATCTATTCCACAAAAATAAAACAAAGAGACAGAGCGTTCTTTTTAAATAACGGATACTTCTCCAAATGCGATCTCGAAACTGTAAACGAGGAAACCACAGAGTTGGATACTGATTTGGGGAAAGTGTTGATGACGTCATTACCTGAGGAATCAGACGATTTCGATTTCTTAGACTCCAAAGATCAACTAGTGCAATATTTTTATTTTGGAGACCTGCTCTATACAATTTTAGATTGTGCTTTTGACCAAAACGACCTTGCTAAGCCAGGAATGAAGAACAATAGAATCATTCTCGGTTCGTTTGAGTTCGAATCCTTTATGGACGAAGGTAGCAGCAGCTCTATTTACGGCATACACGAAATGCCCATCTCCATAGACTTCTTCTCTAGATGGTTTTTGGATAATGTGACTACTCAAAAAGACACCAGAAAGACATTCCCAATTTTACTGTTCATCCGACAATTGTCGAATTCTCTAATACGCAAATCTATTGTGGAAAATTGCGTCAATCGGAAAATGGAAAAAAACTTAAGATTTCAAACTTCTCAAATAACAGCATTCAGTAAAGACGGGAAAGATCCATTTAGGACTGTTGCAGAAGAATCTTTTTACAATAATTTTCCGACGATTGATGTGGACGCTTATAGAAGCGTTGGAACATTCCCATTAAAAGGAAGTCCATCAGAACAATCCGATAATGGTAGTTACTATAACTATATCATTCTAAGTGCACTGGGTTCCACTCTCAGCTACGGTGGAACAGGAAAATACGAAGAAGACATTGAGGACGGTCGATTTCACGTCCAATTAGGGCAGAGTTCTGGGTTAGTTAAATCGATTTCGCTCTCCAAAACAAACACGACCTACTTGAGAGAAGCCAGGTATATGCAAAATGGGACTGATGGACTTCTTCAGTTATCAAATGTCTATGTGGCAACAGTAGAGATGTTCGGAAATACAATTTTTTATCCGGGAATGGAGTTCTTTTTTAATCCATATGGTCTCGGCGGGGGGACAACATTTGGAAGACCCCAAGACAAGACCTCCATTGCCAACAAAATGGGTATTGGCGGGTACCATACAATTCTAAGCGTGAGAACAACTTTGACACCCGGCAAGTTTTCCACGAGCGTAAAAGGGCGACAGTACTACGCTGGAGATAAAACTGGAAAAAGCAATGGCCAACCTCCAGACGTTGATGGTGAACAAGATATAGAGAATTATACACCATTATGGGCCGATGGCAAACAAAGTGAGAATGTTGCTGAGTCATGCAACAAGGTTATCTCTAGTATTCAATTCGGAGATGGACTAAGCAATATTGAAGAAGACAGTCCAACACCAGCAATTTCACCGTCAGCTACGACAACGCCAATCGAAGCTGGAGAAGAAGAGCTAATCGACGCTAGCGAAGAGACAAGTATTGTTGCAGAGGTGGTTGCGGATCCTGGGATCACACCAGCGGCGCCAGCCGCTACTGAACCGACAGCAGGTGTGCCACCCACAGAGACTGAGGAAATCGAGGAAGAGGAAGGCGTTGTTGTTGTAACACAGGAAACACTAGAAGACGTAGCAACATATAAGTTCGAAGGAGAATTTATAATAGAAGGCACAATATCTAGCAGTAGCACTCACATGGGTTTCAGAGGCAAAACTACGAAAGGTTTCTTCCTACAATCGGGAGATTTAATATTGTTTTGGTCTTATGATAAAGAATACTTTGCCCACAAGGTTGAATCAGATAGTAGAATTTTTTCTAGAAAGCCAGCGGTACTTTACAAATGACAAAATTTAATGGAAAAAATAGCTTAAAAACTAGTAGGTTAGCATTCGAAAGAGCTAAGTATAGGCTCGGAGCATTCGCAGAGAAGCATCCGCACGTCTATGACTTCGGGTTTGCCGAGAGGACGTTTTACGGACGTGTCAATAGATTACTAGAGCCAGTCATCGTAAACCATGAATTTTTAAAAGAAATTACTGTTAGTGGTAACCAAGTAACATCCCATCGAGCAATGAACTTTGTGGTTGATCAATTTGCAGACATGGAGCTTCACTTCGCAAAGGCATGTAGGTTAGGCGTCATACCGATCGATGACCCGATTCTCTCATCTCTAAAAATAAGAAGATCATTTGAAGATCCATTGGTTGGATTCAAAGTGACCTCAGAATCCGCAATGAAAAATGTTCTTGACAATTTCATCTTAAAACACAAGGATAAAATTAACAACTTTCAAGATTTCACAAGGGTGTTTTTGAACTTCTATCTCCAGTCAGACATAATTCAAACAGTACTATTGTCTGATTACATGAAGTCACAGAATTCAAATATCTTTCAATCAGGACTTGCTTTGGATATAGCAGGTTTAGATTATGCAGATGATGCAGGAAAAGAAAGCGCAATGCTTAATTCACCAGCTTTCAAATATTACATAAACATAGCCAAACAATATGGATTCAGAGTAGATCAGAATAATCCCGGTGTACTCTTATCTGATTTAGCTTCTCCTGTCACTGCTGATTATCGAAAAAGATATCTCCTATTAACAGTCCAATCTGTATTTGATGATCAGTATCATAAAACAATTTTTAGTGATTTGGAGTTATTAGAAAACCTATTGATAAAGACTTATAACAATTATGTATCTACTAATCCTTATAACACATATTACAAATCATGTAATAATAATACTATATCTTCTATTACTAATATTAAGAATATTTCTAATATAGATTATAATATACTAATGTTATTATATATAAATATGAAAAACTTTTTTGAGGGTTCACCATTGTCTGAAGGAACTCAGAAACAAATTACTCATACAGCGAGAACTATCGCTAAACATGACAGGGAAAAAGCAATGCTCTACATTGAAGACCAGTTTAAAGTCTTCTACAACCAGAAACATGGCTCCTTGACTTATTACAGAAAAAGAACAAAGAATACTTGACAGCTCACCTCCAATATGTTATCTTATAGTAACCACTACAATACATTATAACATATTACGGAGGACACCGCAGATGTTTTTTCAACTTTTAGACAACAAATTCGATTGTGCAGGAACTTACCTTGACGGACAGTTTATTTGGGACAAGATTCCAAACGGGCTTTCGAAGACTTGGGGTTACTCAGATCATCTCTACGGCATGGACATTGATTATGCCCAATTGCTGGTGGCTGGTAAGCCGCTGAACGACGTTTGTCCACCTCACCTATCTCAACGTTGGGAAGAGGCAAACAAACTCCTTAAGAGCCATTACAAGGCGATTGGCACATCACTAATTGACATTTCAGATGTTTGCTTTTACGATCTCATTCCTAAAAAGCATTTACGACATTACTTCGACACCAAAAACGAGATCACAAAATGGGTGTTTGATAATATCGAGAAACCTCGACACTACACTTTACTAAAACGTACACAAGCAGCCGTGAAGGAATTGAGAAAGCATCCAGTGAACCTAAACTCGTTTGCTGTTTACGTCGCTGCTGCTGATGACCTGAAAGCAAAACAACTTTATGATCAGTTCGGTGACTCGAAACCAAATGTTGACTTCAACATCTTTGGAACCATCACAGGACGATTGACAACCAAGAAAAACTCTTTTCCAATCTTAAATCTCAAAGGAGAGTTGAAGAAACACGTTAGGCCAAACAACCATGCGTTTTTAGAATTGGACTTCAATGCAGCGGAAGTGAGAACAATGTTGGCACTACAGAATCACATTCAACCCGAGGAGGACATTCATGAATGGAACATTAAAAACATTTTTAAACAAGAACTTAGCCGAGAAGAAGCTAAAACAAAATTATTTGCTTGGCTCTACAACTCCGAATCCAAAACTATCCAATCAGATTTCTACGATAGGCAAAGCCTCTTGGAAGAACATTATGACGGAGAAACGGTTCAAACCCCTTTCGGTAGACAAATCGCTTGTCCCCTTCGCAAGGCACTCAACTATCTACTCCAATCAACTTCCAGTGACAACACCCTTGACAGATTTTGCAAAATTTCTAACTTTCTTAGGGCAACGAGATCCCATGTTGCTTTCGTTGTTCATGATAGCGTTGTCATCGACCTACACAAAGATGACAGGCGCCTAATCCCGGAACTTGTTGAGATGTTTAGTGATACCAAACTAGGTAGATTTAAGACAAACTGTTCTTTGGGTAAAAATCTTGGCGACATGAAGGAGTTCAAATGGAAGTAGGCGATGTTGTAGTTCTAGAAAGTAATCAAACGTCTGGATATAAAGATGGTGACATTGGCATCATTGTCAATATCGAACAAGTCAGTCCAAAGTGTGAGATCTGTTGGGTTCTCATGCGAAATGACATCACAGTCCCATTTTGGCCTGAAGAGCTGAGAACAGTTGATGAGAAAGGGTGATTGGTGAAAGTAGGAGATCTGATAATAATAGTTGAGTCATTACCTGACTGGTCTTGGTCAACATATACTACGGGTCATATTGGGATGGTGGTAAAAATGAGAATTACAACAGTAGACTCTAGAGATCCAATTTATGAAATATTCTTTTTTCATAGTGAAGATATACACCCAGTCCTGAGAAGTTTTATGAGATTGTTGAGCGAATCAGATGAAAAAAGGTGATTTAATCACAATTGCTAAAAGCCCATGGGACGAGAGATCGCTCTTTGGATACCAAAATGGAGATTTGGGAATTGTTTTAGAGATTTTTCCTTATCCAAACCAAATCAGCCTACCGTCAGTAAGAGTTTTTATCTTTGCCTCTGAAAAGATAGTTACAATTCCAACATTATATGTTAAAAAAGCAGGAGAGTGAAATGATCTTAGTAGGATTAGGAGAAGCAGGAAAGAACATCGTCAAATTGTTCAAACCTCATACAAAAAATTATAAAGTAATAATTCTTGACGAAAACGACGGCATTGATGCTCGAGAGACAGTTGAGGAATATGACGAGCACCCAATCAAGATTAAGTCTAGAGGACTCAAATCTCACCCTGAAGGCGTTTTGTTCCTGTGTGGGAGTGGTAAGGTCGCTGGAGCTTCACTACGTGTTCTAGAGGCATTCTCGAGCCACCAAATGAGCGTTGTCTATGTTGTGCCTGATTTAGAATTCGCAGATCCACAAGAGAAGTTAAGGCACCGAGTTCACTTCCATGTCTTGCAGGAATATGCAAGATCGGGAAAGATAAAAGAAATGCTGGTTCTAGATAACAAAACCATGCTGCAGATGAATGGATCAGGTCCAATCACAAACTATTACGAAAAAGTCAATTTCTTCATCTATTCCACATTCCAGAATCTGAATTATTGTACAAATGTAAAGAGTGATTACGGACGAATTCACAAAACAAAGTCTCACTCTAGAATCTCAACCATCTCAATAGCAGACCTACAAGACGCAGAAGAAAAAATGCTCTTTACGCTTGACAATGTTACCGAGACGTGTTATTATATGAACATAGAAGAAGAGGATTTAGATAATGATGAAACAATTTTGCCAACGTGTCAACAGATTGTTCGAGAGAACATTGCGAAAGATAGAGAGTCTTCTTTTGCCATTTGGAGATCCTCTGACCCAAACTTTTACATCGCGAAACACTACACTCACTACGTTCAAGAGTTATTCTGAAGTAAAAAAACTCGTCAATCATTATAACATCGATAAAATCGAGAAAATAAGAGAATGTTACGGTACAACCATGTTACTTATTAATGGAGCGCCATGGGCGATTGACTCCAAGCTTGTAAAGTTAATAGAGGAATGTATAAATGACGAGAAAAGAAATAAAGAAAGAGCTAAGAGAGATGATGGATGCCGAAACAAGGCTCCTCATCATATTGGCTAGTGAAGAAGGTAGTGAGAAAGATCAAGATTACATGTGTTCGAAACTTTTTGAGATTGTTGAGTACATTGTATCGCTAAAACAATTTTTGGAGAAAATGAAAGGTGATGAGACTTAAAAGAGGAGATGACGTTTGGTGTAACAAGAGAAAGCTCACAGGCCAAATCAAAAGAATAATGAATGAAGAGGCGACAATTTACTTTGTTACCGGAGATGAAGTCAAAAAAAAAATAAAAGACATTTTTTATGTCGGAAACCAATGGAGAATGAATGACTGAACAAATTTACTATAGTATGTGGGGTAGCCAAAGCGAAGAGCACAAGGACTACTTCTACACAATAGGGACTATTGCCAGCTGGATTGGCTATGCACTAATAGGCCCGAGACACACCCCTTACACAACGGACATCACGCCCTTGTCAAACATAGCGGTGCTACAAACAAAGGAAAAGTTTGGCTCACCTAGAGTCTACGTCTCATTTTCGAAAGAGACACACTTGCAAGACGCAAGACACTACAGACAAGTTTACAAAACAGCAATCAAACTTTTTCCTCAATATGAGAAATCCATCAGAGATGGGATGGACTACTCAACTTATCTATTTGACACAGAAGAAGAGTTACAGGAATACATCAAGACTAAAATAGAGTGGGCAGAGAGAGTCAGAGACGGTGGCGAGACAAACGATGATTGGTTCACCGTAAAGATGGACTCAATTAGGGAAAATGAAACTTTTATAAAAAAAGTTTGCCTTTTTACTTGACAACACATCCTCAACATGTTATATTATAGTATAACAAATGAGGAACACTTTAAACCATTTTAAAAAAGTTAAAGAAAAAACTTGACAACACATCCTCAACGTGTTATATTATTAACATAACAAATGAGGAAAACAAAATGGAACTACTAGTAACAGCCTTTATCTTCTTCATCGTCTTTACTGGATTCTGGCGATGGCTGGATGATAGAGAGTAAAAAAACTTTAAAAAAATACTTGACAAGGTATCAAAACTATGTTATATTATAATAGTCAAACAATATTCTGGGAGGAATCATGACAAATACAAACAACACAAACACTATGACCGTACACACCGGGACTTTCGTAACACAACGTGGAGAACAACGAACAATGAACTTTGTTCGCATTTCAGAAGCACCAGATGGTGTATTCCCCATGACATTACGTGAACGAAACTTAAAAGCCGGCTATGAAACCGTGTGGGACATTGATCGTCAACAATACCGCACATTTAACTCCAATACTCAAATTGGAATCATCTCGAGTTCATCTCGTGATGTAAGCATTCGATTGTTCTAAAACTCCAAGGTTGAAGGTTTACAT
>Ga0209632_10000394_pt1 | contig 45896 bp, 40 predicted proteins | sample COG_10_FD_184754 | JGI IMG/M metagenome (GOLD analysis project Ga0209632, IMG submission 184754) | Pelagic Microbial community sample from North Sea - COGITO 998_met_10 (SPAdes) (version 2) | ecosystem: Environmental > Aquatic > Marine > Neritic zone/Coastal water | place: Helgoland, sampling... | reverse complement strand
ATTTAAATCAGAATTAGAAACGACATAATAGCTGTTAGAGGTTAGATAAGTTGGAAGATCTTAGCTAGAAAGATTGCACTAAGGGCGAATTGCTTTTACTACCACGCGCTTCGGAGCAGGAAGGCCCTCTATCGTGAGATGAGAGTCATTTACATCTAGTGCATCTTCTAGAGAGTCAAAGGGCATCCACTCGGTTTTACGTTGTTCATCTAGAGTTGTAGTCGATTCATCGATAACCGAGATTTGTTCCATCCCGCAGCGAGAGAGCCATTGGACTAGGGTGGGGATACTTGGGACGAACCAGACGTTGCCCATGCGCGCATATTTCTTCTCGGGCGTTAGGCTGTAACCTGCCTCGCCATCGACACAGATCGATTCAATAACCAGTTCGCCTCCCGGACGTAGGCAGCTCTTCAATTGCAAAATATGGTCGATCGGTGAGCGCCGGTGATAGATCACCCCCATTGAGAACACAGTATCAAAGTAGTTTAGTGAGGGTGGTACCTGTTCCAGAGTAAGGGGCAGCAAAAATACTGGAGACTCGGCTGCAAAATGTTTTAGTAGCCAAAATTGCGCAATATAGGCGAGATGTGGATCGATTCCGAGCACCATCTCGGCGCCTTCCTCTAACATACGAAATCCGTAGTAGCCGTTGCCGCTGCCGACGTCGAGCACGCGACGGGACTCTAGCGGTGAAATTTTTTTAACTAGGCGGTCCCATTTCAGGTTGGATTGCCACTCCGTTTCCATGTCTATGCCGAATAGCTCGAACGGCCCCTTGCGCCAAGGTATAAATTCCAGAAGTTGCTTTCGCAGTTGAGCAAGAGTCTGAGGATCACTATCATTGGCGCTGCCGATTCTAACCTTGCTGCTAAAGTCCACCGAACTGGGTTGGATCTGGGGCAGCTGGGATAGCAACTTACGCCATTTCGGGAAATCGCCGTGGCGAATTTGCTGCAAGAATTCATCGTTCGTGAAGGGAAGCAATGGCTCCAGCGGCGACCCATCAATCAGTTTTTGTAGAGGCTTTAGATTCATAGGGCGTTATTCTTTCGATAATAAAAAGGTCAGTCCTGACTTTTTTATTACATCGGGCGCCAAAAACTGGCGTAGAAATGTCATTGTACTTTCTTTTGGCAAACTTGCATTGCCCTTAACGGGCAATGGTTGCACATCTGTGTGCAACGTAGTTGACTAGAAAAATGCTTGAAGCGGCGGTTTTCTGGTCGGCCCTTTAGTGACAGTTGAAGGCAAGTGATTGAAATCCATATCGTGATGCATTTTTCAGGACCGATTACTTAAAGGCAACCATGGAGGCAAAGTTAAAACACTGGAACCAGACATCGACGGATTGAAAGCCAATTTTCTGTAGGCGGTCTCGATGTAAGTCTAGGGTCTCTGGGAGTAAGACCTTCTCTAATGCAGTCCTCTTCTGACTTATTTCTAATTTGCTATAGCCCCTATTTTCTTTAAAACTGTGGTACATCTCAATAAACAATTGATTGAGCTTCTCATCGGGAAAGATAATCTTCTCTGAGATGATCAAGACACCGCCCGGCTTCATTCCTGCGTAAATTTTTCTTAGCAAGGGAACTCGTTCGGCAAGAGGGATGAACTGAAGAGTAAAATTCAATATTACGACGGAGGCATTCGCTATCTCTGAGCCACACAGGTCTTCACACCGACACTCAATCTTACTAGCGAATCGTGGCAAATTCCTTAACTTGATTTGCAGCCGGTCGATCATGGCAGCCGAGTTGTCGATCGCTATTGTGGAGAAGTCCTGACACTCAACTCGATCCACGGCGGCGAGAGTGGCGCCTCCTAAGCTGCAGCCTAAGTCATAGATTCGACTCTGTTCCTGACAATACTTCTCTGCCAACACACCAATCATGGCTATGATCGTGCTATAGCCTGGAACCGATCGATTGATCATATCTTCGAACACTGAGGCAACATTTTCGTCGAAAACGAAGTCACCGGGTAGCTTCGTCTTTGCGAATATTCGATCTTTGTTCTGGGGGGGTATCGTCATTGCTAGTTACTTAGTGAGCTGCCTATTTGAGAATTGGATCCGATTGCCTGACTCGCCTTGTTAAGAAGACTTAGAGCGTATTCTACCCAGCCCTTGGCCGTAACTCGAATAGAATTTGAGACGCTTTTCATTCTAGCTGTCTATCTCTTCCTAACCAGTGCATTATCCTGTTATCCATGTCTCACTTAAATGCCAATGCTTCATCATTTCTTGTAGATAATTATGGCTTGTTCGATAATTTACAAATCGGCAATGGCGTCTTGGATCTCGCTTGTGGCAAGGGAAGGAACGGATTATTTTTAGTTAGCCATAATGTTCCGATACTATTTGCAGATAATAATGAAGCCCAACTACAAACCATAGAGCCCGCACTCGAGTCACTAGGGACTAGAGCGAAGAAAAGCGCATGTTGGTTGATAGATTTTGAGGCTGAAGTGAGTGCAGGCAGAAATCCCTTAGCGGGTAAAAGCTTCGATGCAGTCATAGTATTTAACTATCTGCACAGGCCGCTTTTTCCTTTTATTAAAGAGGCGATTCGACCAGGTGGATTGATTGTCTATGAGACGTTTACGGTAAATCAGAAACGTTTCGGTAGGCCTAGTAACCCAGACTTTCTCTTGAGGCATGATGAATTGGCCGAAGCTTTTTCAGGGTGGGAGTTTATCGAGAGTTTTGAAGGCGATGTCTCGAAACCAGAACGAGCGATAGCAAGATTAATAGCCAGAAAGTAGGCTAAATAGTGAGTCTAATGAGCAAGGCAAAAATACTTCCGTTAATTTATGGTGGCACAAGCAAGGCTGTGAAGCGTCCGTATGCATGCGAGATAGTGCGCTGTAAGCGGAAGACGCTGGCTCTGTATATCAAGCAGCAGAAAGTAGTCGTGCGCTGCCCGCTGCGTGCTACTAAAGCGGAGGTTGAGGAGTTCATTACCTCGAACCACGCGTGGATAGAGGGCCGGTTATGCGAAGAATCTCTGCGCGAGAAGCAGGCATTGCGGGTCGAGAAAGGGGCTAAAATTTTCTATCGGGCCCGTGAGCGTACAATCGTCTTCAAGGAAGGGCGCAAGCAGAGAGTAATGGTAGTTGGCGATGATTTTATTATTCAAGGTCATCAGCTGACCTCAGCCAAAGCGAAGATACAGGTAGAAGACTTTCTAATCGATAAGGCGAGTGAATACATCTTGCCCAGAGCGCGAGGCTTGGCCCGCCATTTAGGCGTCGAACATAAGATTACTGAAATCAAGCTCAGAAAGACTAAGTCCAAGTGGGGGCATTGCACGTCAACGGGAGTGCTGCAGTACAATTGGATGATTATGTTGGCGCCCTACAGCATTATCGATTACATGATCACTCATGAGGTTTGTCACCTGTTGCACATGGATCACTCGCAGCGATTCTGGAATCGGGTTGAGTCTATTTGCCCTGATTGCGACCACTACATCAATTGGCTTAAAGAGCATGAGCACCGACTTTGGTTCTAGCTTATCCCTCTCATTGAAACCCTAGCTTGAAACTTTGGCCCGAAATCTGAGATCCCACACCCCATGACCGAGGCGCTGTCCTCGCTTTTCGAATTTTGTAATGGGCCTATCTGGCACCGGCCAGTAGTTCTGCGTACCTTGCATGTTTTCCAAGCAAGGGTTTGCCTCCAGCACTTCCATCATGTGTTCGGCATAGGCCTGCCAGTCTGTCGCGAAGTGAAGTTCCGCCGCCGTATTCAATTTATTCAGCAGCAGCTCGATGAATTCTGGCTGCACTAGGCGTCGCTTATTGTGTCGTTTCTTGTGCCAAGGATCGGGGAAAAACAGTAATAGTCTGTCAATGCAATTATGGGGCAACCCAATTTCGAGAATTTCTCTGGCGTCATGGCAGACTAATTTGATATTAGTGAGTTTGTTTTCGGCAATGCCATTGAGGAGCTTGCCGACGCCGGGCTGATGCACTTCGATTCCAAGAAAGTTTTGATCAGGACTCTGCTTCGCCATTTGCAGGAGTGAGTCTCCCATTCCAAAACCAATTTCTACCGTTAGTTTTTGCGGGCTTTCAAACAACTTATTTGGGTCGAGAGATTCATTGTTGAATTCGATGACGTAGCTTTCCCAGTAGCTTTCTATTGCTTTACGCTGGGAATCGGTCAACCGCCCGGAGCGAATAACATAGCTGCGTATCGGTCTCTTGTTCTCATCGGGTATTGAATTAGACACTTGGTTGTATCGACTCTTCGATTGATTGGTATTTCAGGTGTAACGTTTAGCTAGGGAATTGTTGTTTTGTGGCGAACCATACTATGAGCGCCCATGCTGTAAGGAAGCAGAGTCCACCCAAAGGGGTGATCGCACCGAGCCATCGTATTCCAGTAATGCTTAGCAGATACAGGCTGCCGGAAAACAAAACAATGCCAGCCATCATCAAGTAGGCGCTGATGCGTAGCAGGTTCGATGCCGGGAAATTTAGCATCATCAAACCGATGCCGAACAGGCCGAGTGCGTGATACATATGATATTGCACGCCGGTTTGAAATGTATTGAGTAACTCTGGGCTAAGTCTATCACGCAGCATATGTGCTGCGAATGCACCGATTGATACGGCCAGGAAGCCATTAATGCCGGCTAAGATGATAATAAATTTGTTCATGGTAGTTCGCGCTCAGTGATGCTATCGGTAACAGGTCAAATTGAAGTCAAAAAAAAGCCGCGAGAGTTCGCGGCTTTTTGCTGTTCATTGCTTAGGCTGCCATTTTTATTTTGATCTTATTCATTGCATTTTTTTCGAGTTGGCGAATGCGTTCAGCAGAAATGCCGTAGCGATCAGCTAACTCATGTAGCGTAGCTTTGTTCTCGCTCAACCAGCGGCTGTTCAAGATGTCTTTACTGCGATCATCTAGCTCAGACATGGCCGAGTGGAGACTGTTGTTCGTTACTTCTTCCCACTCATCTTCTTCTACATTGGTAGCCAGATCAGACGCCTGATCTTCTAAGTAGTAAGCCGGTGCTTTGTAGGCTGCTTCATCGTCGCTGTCTGAATCGGCATCGAAGGCGGCGTCATAGGAGGCCATTCGTCCCTCCATCTGCCTAACGACTTTGGCATCAACACCAAGGTCTTGTGCCATTGCTTCGGCTTCTTCGTTGTTCAACCAACCAAGACGTTTCTTAGAGCTGCGCAGATTGAAGAACAGTTTGCGCTGTGCTTTGGTGGTAGCGATTTTAACAATGCGCCAGTTGCGCAGGATGTATTCATGCATCTCTGCTTTGATCCAATGTACGGCGAAGGAAACGAGGCGAACACCCACTTCTGGATTGAATCGCTTAACAGCCTTCATCAGGCCAACGTTACCTTCTTGGATCAGGTCGGCCTGAGATAGGCCATAACCGGAAAATGTTTTGGACATGTGCACGACGAAGCGCAGGTGTGCGAGAACCAATTGTCGGGCCGCATCCACGTTATCTTCGTAGTAATACTGCTTGGCAAGTTCAAGCTCTTGCTCAGGCGTCAGCATAGCGATGCTATTCACCGAAGCGATATAAGCAGTTAAATCCTGACCCGGCGTTGTGGGGTCGAAAACTTGTAAACTGTTAGCTGTGCTCATTTGTGTTCACTCTTTCCTGAATAATTCGGAATCTATGATGGATTACGGACTAATAGACCTATTTTAGCATTCAAACTTTCTCTCCGCCAATAATACCTTTTTTCTAATCGCTCGCGCTTAGGCGTCTCGTGGAGGATTCAGCGCTAATTTTCGAAGCGTCGACCGAATAGTTTCGAAAAGCGTGGACGTAAAGTTGAAACTAAAGGGTGAGAACTAGTCAATACATGGAGCTGTATTAGCCCATTTCAAGAGCGGCGAACAAGAAACTGCTGTATTGCTAGGAGGTTTAGGGGTTAATAGCGCGAATATGGCGCAGGCTAGCCATGAGTGCTGCCGTCCAGCCAACGGTAGCGCCGGCGACGATTATGAGCAAAGAGCTCATTAATCCGAAGCCACGTAATTGAAAGTCGCTTTCGTACAACCGCATTAATACTTCTAAGTTCGAATTAAAAGTAGCTAAAACAATGCCTTGAAGCAGAGTAGCCAAAACTCCGCCGCCCAGCCCGTAGAGGAGGCCAGTGTATAAAAAAGGCCTAGCGGCATACATATCGCTGCCACCTACCAATTTAATCACTAGTATCTCGGCCTTACGGTTCTCGATTGCTAATTTTATTGTGTTGCCCACCACGAAGAATAGTCCAAGAATTACGATTACTGCGAGCACACGGCCAATAGCGCTGACCAGATTTGATATCGCCGCCAATCTTTGCAGCCAGAGGCTGTCGATCTGAACCACATCGACCTGAGATAGTTTTTGTAGCTGCCTTGCAAGCTCATCGACAGCTACAGATGAGACATCCGATGGAGTAAGGACAATCGCGCCTGGCAGTGGGTTGGCAGTCATCTCGGTAAGTAAGTCTTCCAAGCCACTTGATGCGCCAAACTCATCTAATGCTTGAGAGGGCGAGACATAGTATGCGTTCTCAATATCGTTCCTAGTTAGTAAGTCATTACTAATTTCTTCTCCGTCAGCCTCCGAAACACTATCTTGAAGATAGAGAGTCACCTGGGCGCTGTTTTGAAAACCGGCGAGAAGGCTAGCCAGGTTGCTGTTTAGGCCAAACAGAAGTGCAGGCAGCAGCAGAGCCACAGCGACTACAAAGAGCGTAACCAGACTAGATGCCGGCGTTTGCAGGAGACGGCTAGCGCTGTCTCTTGCAATGCGTCGATGGAGTTTAACTAGATCTACGAATGACGCGGACTGTCCCGCGCGTGTATTACGCTTCACTCGGGGTTGATTTGCATTGTCATTGCGGCGCTTAGTGGCGTTCATGCCTGTGGCCTGGGTTTTTGGTCTGCCAAGAGCTTTCCGCCTTCGAGGACTATTGTTCTGCAGTTCAAGCGTTCTATGAGTGCCGCATCATGACTGGCAACCAATAGACACACACCGACGCTTTGAAACTGTTGGAAGATCTTCATTACCTCTGCTGATAGTGCTGGGTCCAGATTTCCAGTGGGTTCGTCGGCCAGGATAATGCTAGGTCTGTTAACAACGGCGCGTGCGATTCCCACGCGTTGCTGCTCTCCCCCCGAGAGAGCGTCGGGAAAGCTTTTTTCTTTGTTCAGCAAGCCAACTTTGTCCAGAGCTGCTCTGACGCGCCGAGCAGCATCATTCGGTTGATAGCCGCAAATTTCTAAAGGAAGCGCAACGTTGTCGTAGACACTGCGATCGTGGAGAAGCTGATGGTTTTGAAAAACGGTACCGATCTGACGGCGATGGCGGGCGATTTGCGATGTAGAAACTCGATTTAGATTTACACCGTTTGCAATTAACTGTCCTGAACTAGGTGTTTGGATTGCTAAGATAAGGTTTAACAGTGTGCTCTTACCGGCTCCGGAGTGTCCGGTAATGAAAGCGAATTCGCCGCGACTAACTTCGAAACTAATATCAGACAATGCTTCCTGACCATCGGCATAACGTTTGCTGACGTTATCAAATTTGATCATGCCATTGGCCTAATAGATAAAAGTCCAAATTAACAAGGGGGCTCATTCAGAGAAAAGAGCATCGACATAATCTTTTGCCTTGAACGGCTTTAAGTCATCTATCTTTTCACCTACACCGATGAAACGAATGGGCAGGGATAGTTTTTTGGCAAGAGCGAACACCACACCACCTTTCGCAGTTCCATCTAGCTTGGTAAGAGCGATGCCATTTAGGGTTGTAGTTTTATTAAAACTCTCAGCTTGGTTGAGTGCGTTCTGGCCGGTAGTCGCATCGAGTACCAATAAGACTTCGTTTGGCAGACGCTCGTCCTGCTTCTTCAATACTCGAACGATTTTCTCTAACTCATTCATGAGATTGTCTTTCGTGTGCAAGCGCCCAGCGGTGTCTGCGATTAGCACATCGACATTCTTTGCCTTTGCAGATTGATAGGCATCGAAAATAACCGAGGCACTATCGGCACCGGTGGCCTGCGCCACCACGGGAACCGAATTTCTCGCGCCCCATTCCTGCAATTGCTCCACCGCGGCGGCTCTAAAAGTATCCCCAGCGGCTAGCATGACATTCAATCCCTGCGACTGATAAAGCTTCGCGAGCTTACCAATCGAGGTTGTCTTACCAACACCATTTACCCCTACCATTAAGATGACAAAAGGTTTGGGTTCCGATTGTATGATGAGGGGCACATCTACCGGCTCTAGAATATCGGTGAGTTCTTGCCGGAGGGCTGTCATGAACTGTTTCGGGTCGGCTAACTGCTTTCGTCCAAGCTGCTTTTTAAGGTTGTCAATAATTTGATCGGTAGCGTCGATGCCAATATCTGCAGAGAGCAGCTGCGTTTCTATTTCCTCCAGCAGATCGAGGTCGATAGCCTTCTCGCCAAGAACAATGTCGGCCAATCCGTCGCTAAGTCTGCTGCGTGTGCGGCTTAAGCCATTTTTCAGGCGCGCAAATAGACTGCTCTCATCCTGAATGGCTGCGTCGTTAACGGAATTAGACCGATTGGATTCGCCTTCTAAGGCTTCGTTGGAGTTGGGGTCTTCAGGTTTCTTTTTCTTGCCTAGGCCAAACATGATCAGAACACTCAAATAGGGTCGACTACAGGGCCGCTATGCTACCACAGCTGCGTGTTTCATCTAATACTACCGTGAGCGCTGAGATGATAGGCTTATGCTTTGGCTTCGCAGTAGGCAAGAACGAGTATGGATACGAACGTAAAACTATGACGCAGTCTATTAATCAAAAAAACAACAGTGTTCGCATAACAGCAGGTGAGTACAGAAGTAGGAAACTAGACTTTCCGAGCCTAGAGGGATTGCGGCCCACTGCAGATAGGATTCGAGAGACGCTCTTCAATTGGCTGCGGGACAGTATTCAAGGAGAAGTTTGTTTAGATCTATTTGCCGGAAGTGGAGCGCTTGGCTTCGAAGCTCTTTCAAGAGGCGCAAGCCAAGTTGATTTTATCGAGCAGAACGTCATGGCAGTAAACTCGATAAGAGATAATATCGAGCGATTGGAGGCTAAACATGGCAACGTGTATTGTACCGATGCATTCGAGTGGCTGAATAAATGTACGCAAGACTCAAAAAAATATGGCTTAGTGTTTCTAGATCCTCCGTTCAAAGGGGGGGCGCTCGCTCGCGTAATCGTTAAACTCGAGAGCGCAAACTTGTTAAGAGACGGCGGGCTTGTGTATATCGAAAAAAAGAAGGAATCGATCGATGATGACTTGCCTGAAAATTGGGTAGAAGTAAAAAGCAAGAAAGCCGGGTTAGTTCAATTCGGGTTATACAATATTTTGAGAAGCAGCGAATAAAAATGGCAGCCAGCACTTTAGGAAACGAATTTATTCCCACCTGGTGGTTGCCAGAGGGTCATAGTCAAACCCTGTGGAGAAAGCTCTCCCCTGCAAAAAAAGTAGCGCATAGACGCCAGCGTATCGAGCTTGACGACAGCGACTATATCGATCTCGATTGGACGACCCTCGATCCCAAACAATCCAAAGACAATACAATTGTGTTCCTTCTCCATGGCTTGTGTGGATGTTCGAGGTCTTCTTATATTTTAGCCATGCAGTCGCTGTTGAATGATCAGGGTATTTCCTCCGTTGCGATGAACTTTCGTGGCTGCAGCGGAGAAATGAACAGACTCGCCCGAGCTTATCATTCAGGGGTTTCAGAAGACGTCAACGAAGTGTTTAGCAAACTGGTGGCCGAATATCCTGCGCACAATTTTGTGTTTGTAGGCTATTCGCTAGGCGCGAATGTACTCTTAAAATGGTTAGGCGAGATTGAATCGCAGCCCAGAATACGCAAAGCCGTGGGCGTGTCGACCCCGTTTGCATTGAAGTTCTGCTCGCAGGCAATGCTGCAAGGTGTCAGTCGACTATACGGCCAATATTTTGTGCGCCGTCTGGTGAAAGACTTTCAGAACAAGCAAGAATATCTAGAGACGTCTAATCCAGAACAGGCAACACGCATCGCTAAGCTAGGCGATACGGGCTGCATCTCATCCATATGGGAGTTTGATGACCAGATAACAGCCCCCCTTCATGGATTTGAAGGGGCTGAAGACTATTACCGAAAATGCAGCAGTTCTGCCTTTCTTGGCTCAATAGCAGTCGACACATTGCTGATTCAGAGTAAGAACGATCCGATGATTCCACTTAAATCGATACCAAATAGTGAGATGCTATCGTCTCAAGTGCAGATGCAGCTAACTGAGAAGGGCGGTCATGTGGGCTTCGTTTCTTCAAATCCTGACAATTGGCTGGAACAGAGAATATTGAATTTCATGCAAGCGTGAGTGATCATAGGCGCAGTCTCTTAGTTCAAGACATAAATTTAAGCCATAGTTGCAAGCCAAGGCCTCCGAGTCTGTCCACTATTAAAATGAGAATGTTATGAAAGTAGCTGTTTATCCGGGAACGTTTAATCCAATCACCAATGGCCATATGGATCTGGCAGAACGCGCTGCCGGGTTATTTGACAAAATCATCGTGGCCGTAGTCGGTAAGAATCAGCAGAAGCCTAATGCCTTGCCGTTGGAGCAACGGATGCAGCTCACTAAAAAAGTTCTAGGTCATCTAGAAAATGTGGAAGTTAGATCATTTGATAGTCTGATAACGCAATTTGTTAAGGAGTGTGATGCTAATATTATTCTGCGTGGACTGCGCACTGTTGCCGATTTCGAGTACGAGTTTCAGCTAGTTGGGATGAATCGCATTCTGGAGCCGAGTATAGAAACTGTGTTTCTCGCGCCAGCAGAACACCTATCCTACATCTCTTCTACGCTGGTGCGCGAGATCGCAGCCTATGGCGGTGATATCTCCAAGTTTGTCCATCCGGCTGTAGTCGAAGCCATGGCAAATCAGATACAGTCTTCGACTTAGCCTACTACTATTTTTGGCATTGGGAGCAATACACTGTGCTGCGCTGCCCCTGGCGTATTTCTTTCAAAGTACCGTTACATCCATAGCAGGGTTCACCCCTGCGTCCATAGACGTGAAGTGACTGTGCAAAATACCCAGGCTCTCCATCGCTACCTGTGAAGTCCTTGAGCGTTGTACCACCGACAACGATCGCTCGCTGCAAAACCTGCTGAATACACTCCACCAGTTTCTCATAGCGTGGTTTCGAAATTTTTCCTGCGCTACGCTTCGGGCTGATGCCTGCAAGAAAGAGTGATTCATTCGCATAGATATTTCCCACCCCAACGACTACTTTGCTATCCATGATGAATGTCTTAACAGCAACGTTTCGGCTACGGCTTTTCTTGAAGAGATAGTCGGTGTGGAAATTGTCCTCTAGCGGTTCGGGGCCGAGTGAGGCCAACAAGGGGTGTGCTGCGATGGGCTCTGTTTCCCACAATATACAACCGAAACGCCGCGGATCTGTGTAGCGCAGCACCTTGTTGTTCGCAAACACGACATCGACATGATCGTGCTTCGCCGCTGCTCGACTTGACTCTACGATCCTGAGGCTACCTGACATTCCAAGGTGAATGAGTAAGCACCCTTTCTGGGTTGCTAGCAGCAAATATTTCCCGCGCCTAGAAACTGATTGAATGGTTTCTCCCGGTAGATCTTTGCTAAGCGCTGGAGTAATTGGCCAACGCAGAGTCTTGCGGCGGAGTATGACTTTGCTGACCTTGTTGTTCTCGATGTGTGGCTCGATGCCGCGACGGGTTGTCTCTACTTCAGGTAATTCCGGCAATTCGCACCTCGATTGTATGATTGCTAGCAGCTTGCGTAGACTGCTTTATAATCTTTCCCTTAGTTGAAAGGAAGCAGTCATGAGTTCGCAGCAGAAAATGCTATTAGGGATCGATGCGGGTGGAACCTTTACGGATTTCGTCCTAGTGCGGCTTGAGCCGACTGTCGGCATCAGTGTTCATAAAACCTTATCTACTCCCGACACACCCGAGCGGGCAATTCTGAATGGCATACAGGCAATGGGCCTAGAGTCTTATCTTGATGATGGTAGCTTGCTGATTGTCCATGGAAGTACCGTTGCGACTAACGCCGTTCTCGAAGGCAAGCTGGCGCGTACTGCTTTTATTACCAATTATGGCTTCGCGGATATGCTACAACTCGCGCGACAGACGCGCCCAGAGCTCTATGCATTGGAGACTCACGCGATGCCGCCCCCGGTACCCTCTGAATTGTGCCTTGAGACGGGTGGCCGAGTCGCTGCGGACGGCACTGTGGTTTTGCCTCTTACGGAAACGGAGCTCGATGAGCTACTGCAAAAACTCGAATCCCTTGCACCCGATGCGGTAGCTATTAATTTGCTCTTCTCGTTTTTAGACGACAGCTTTGAGCGCAAAATCGAATCGGCGATTAAGGCGCAATCTGGGGATTGCTTCGTAAGTCGCTCCTCCGCTGTATTGCCTGAATACAAAGAGTATGAGCGTGGCATAGCGACTTGGCTTAATGCCGCGCTGGGTCCTGTTATTAGTGGATATCTAGGTGCGCTGCAACACGAGCTAGGCGCCACTTCGCTGCAGGTCATGCAATCGAGTGGTGAGACGATGTCCGCGAACATGGCCGCGCAATCAGCGGTCAATCTTTTGCTGTCCGGCCCTGCGGGGGGACTTACTGCAATCGCCTATCTTGCGAAGCAAGTTGGAAAGTCGAAATTCCTTAGCTTCGACATGGGAGGCACTTCTACGGACGTCGCTTTGTTGGACGGAAAGATTCGCCGAAGCAGCGAATCCTCAATTTCGAATTATCCGATTGCGGTGCCTATGGTTGATATGGAGACAATCGGAGCGGGCGGTGGCTCGATCGCCTATGTCGATAGCGGAGGAATGCTTCAGGTAGGCCCGCGCTCGGCAGGTGCAGACCCCGGCCCCGCTTGTTATGGCCGCGGTGGCCTTGATGCAACAGTCAGTGATGCGAACTTGGTACTTGGTCGGCTGCAATCTGATTCTGTACTCGCTGGCGGCATGACCCTAAGTGCGGAGAGAGCTCAAGCGAGTATCGAGCCGCTCGCGCAGAGAATCGGCTTATCAATAGAGGAAACAGCGCTTGGCATTATTGATATAGCGAACGAGCACATGGCGAAGGCGATCAGGCTTATCTCTGTGAACAAGGGCCATGATCCATCGGGCTTCACACTTGCGAGTTTTGGTGGTGCCGGCGGTTTGCATGTGTGCGCACTCGCTGATGCGATGGCTATGAAAAATGCACTGGTGCCAATACATGGCGGCGTACTATCGGCGCTCGGTATGGTGGTAGCCGATCAAGGAAGGCAGTTTTCCAAGACATTGAGTCTCGATGTGCAGCAGATTGATGAACAATCCTTGGGGGAGCAGTTTGCGCAACTGGAGCTCGGTGGCATGGAGCAATTGGCCCTGGAGGGTCTGGATTCTTCAGCGCTAGTTTCGAAACGCAGCGCAGACTTTAGATATAAGGGGCAGTCTTATACGCTGAATATCGACTGGCATGCCCTAGCCGAAGTGGTTGATGCCTTTGAACAACTTCACAGGCAGCGCTATGGTTACAACCACGATGCCCCAATCGAGTTATTGACGATTCGCATTAACTTGTCGACCGCAAAAACTCCGTTCCCCTTGCCGCCACTTATTGCGGGAAATCACTGCAATAATATTCGATACTGCAAGGTCTATGGAGAGGTTGAGCAGGCAAAGCTATTGGCGCGCGCAGATTTGTATCCGGGGGAATCAATTGAGGGCCCTGCAATTATTACGGAATATTCAGCGACAACGTTCGTAGCCACCAATTGGTTGGTAGCTGTCGATGGATTTGGTAATTTAGTATTACAGAAGCTAAGGTGATGGCACTGCAGCCTCAGCGGCATGGCTCGCAGGTAGTATTTTAGCATTTCCGCAATGAACTGGTTTGCTAGCAGAAGTCGTATAGCTGTAGATGGGGGTCATTATTGGATGGCAGTTATTTACAGGTCAAATTCTCAGGTGATATAACTGAATAGTTGGCAGAATAGGTTCTACGTATTACTTCCAGCGGATCGGCGAACATCCCAGCAATTAACAGGAACAGGGTAATATCTGCAATACCATGAGACTACGCTTTCTTCAGCACATTTATTTGGTATCAGGCATGGCTTCTAGCTTAATCGCCGTCCTGTCTGGATCTTCGGTGTATGCACAGGAAGCAGTGGCGCCTGAAGGGGGCGATCACTCGCGATCGCCACTGTTGTATATCGATTCGCCGATCCTTGTAAAGGAAGGCCTAGACCCATTAATGCCCCTGCCCCGGTGGGTGCCGCTCATCGATCCAGAGACTGACCCAGCCTTCGATCAACGCGTGGATAGTATTCGGCAATACAACAGCGCAGTGGCGGATATTGAGCTCTATGGAGGCGCCTGGGATGGCAGTCTCGTAGAGGAACTTGCCTCCTTGGGACGTCTGCAGCAACAGCAGGGCAATCATGTCGGCGCAATTGAGATCCTGGATAGGGCCGTGCATGTAAATCGGATCAATTCTGGCCTCTATACCCTTGAGCAAATCCCCGCAGTGGAACAGTTAATACAGAGCCACATGGCGTTGGGCGATTGGGAGAAGGTAGACCGGTATAATAATTATCTCTTTCATGTGCAGCAGAAAGCCTATGGATTTGATGATCCGCGCCTTATACCCGTGCTAGATCGTCTAGCAACCTGGAATATTCAAGCTTTCAAAATTGGCTACGGAAATTTGCGAGGAGTCAGGCTGCGTCAGGCGCAGATAATGTTTAACGCGGCGGCACGCATGGTGAGCATGTATTTTGGAAAAGCCGACGAGCGCTTTATAAATTATCAACAGAACATCGCACATTCGGCTTACTTGGTAGCCAGAAACGCAGATTTGATGATGGAGATCGACAGTCCTGAATATAGAAATATGCAGCAGGTGCTTGCAGAGAAGCTTAATGAGCAACGCTGGGTCCAGACTTCAGGTTTCCTAACCGGCGAGCGTGCCCTAGCAGAAATAGTGATGTTCCATCAGGATCAAGGTGATGATAAATACGCCTTAGCCGAAGCGATTACTCATTTAGCTGATTGGTATCTGATGTTCGACCGCCGCCGAGGCACCTTGGATACCTATAAACTTGCGTGGGATATGCTCCAGGAGCTGGAGAACGGTGAAGAGTTAACAGAGCGATTATTCGGCAATGTAGTTCCACTTCCCGCATTCTCTTCACCTATTGAGGTGCCTGATTCGTTCTATAGGAAGGAGGGCGACACCGAGTTATTGAATTTTGATTATGCGGACCTAACCTTTGACGTAACGGCCAATGGGTTGTCTAGGAATGTAAAAAGTATCTCAGAGGAAACAGAGGAGAATAGATTGCAACTGGGTAAATTGCGCATGTCTGCTCGCGCTATGCGGTTTCGGCCGCGGGTTATTGACGGCGAGCCACAACGCTCTTCTGAGAACCATTTTAGGTACCGGTATTGGTACTAATTTATTAAGCGAACAGGTAGCATCAAGCCAATAATCGGCAGAAATACTGGGCGAAAGGCGCGGTCGTTAAGCTATTGTTAAGGCGTTTAAGACTATTAATAGTGGCTATTTTGCCGACAGGGCGAATAGCGTATTCGGCTAGATAAACAGCCTAAATTCTTTTAAAAGTGGCGAAAATTCATTAAGTTTCGAAAACTGGCCAACACCGAAATTCGAAAATAGGAATATAAAGCATGGAATTCACGCATTTGAGGAACAACAAGGACAAGCAGCATTTGTCCTTATCGCCTCTATCACGGTTTGTAGCTCTAGTGGCGCTTAGCTTTAGTTTAGCGGCATGTCAGTCTAGTAGCTCGAGCTCGAGCAGTTCGCCGGCCATACCTTCTCCTTCTTCAAGTTCAAGCAGCTCGCCGCCGCCGAGCTCCAGCTCCAGCAGTTCTCCAAGCTCAAGCCAAAGCAGCTCTGCCCCCAGCCAGAGTCAGGGCACGCCAAGTACTCCCTCCAGTCAGAGTGGGCAGCAATCTAGTCAGAGCAGTGCGTCGGGAAGTCAACCGTCGGCGGATTCAGGTGGCCCGGGTCAGCAGGCCGGGCAAGCAGATAGAGATGGATCAAGCCCCGCGGCACAGGGCACCCAGCAGGGTAGTCAATCGACAGCTAGCGCAGCAGGGTCAACGTCGTCAGGCACGCTAGGTAATAGTCCTGGTCAGGCGGCAGCGGGTTCTCAGGCTCGATTGCCAGGAGACGAAAGTCAGCCTGGTAGCGGCGGTAGAGATGGATCTACTGGCGATCTTAATAGTGGGAAAAATCAGTCATCTGGTGGCGGGTTAGGCCGACCAAGTGGAGATTATAATCTAGATACTCTTTCTAATGGTGTATTAAGTGGGAAATCTTCTGCAGAGACCTCGAATGGTCAGGCTAGCTCGGGAAGTGGAGATGGCGCAGCGCAGCGCAGTGGTAACGGTGCGATGACGGCGCAGGAGCGTGGGCAAGTGTTGGATGAACAGCTTCGCCGCGGCTACGAGGCATTCGACGGATTTATTCTTAGCGAAAGAGAACGGGCGCAGGCCGAGAGCAATGCGGCTGGATCAGCGGCCAACGGCGGTGCGGCTGGTGGTGGTGGAAGCAGTTCCTCACAACCACAGACAATGCCCGAATCAGGCGCTCCTGCTTCTGCTGTATTGGCATCCTCACTGCCGCCAGGAGCATCTAGCTCTCCGCCTCCTGAAACGTTTCCCGCACCTGAAGATATTCCCAATGGGCGCGATGACGATGTTGTAGCGAGACAGCTACGGGAGGCAGCTATGAGTGAGCCTGATGCACAATTGCGCGAAGCCCTCTGGCAGGAATATCGAAATTATACGGGTTTAGGTGAAGACCAATGAGAGCGATGACAGCTTTAACGACACAGCAGGGAAAGAAACTATTGGGCGCAGGGTTGTTAGCGCTGATGCTGGTGGCCTGTAATTCTCACACCATCAAGAGCACCAGCTACACGCCCATCATTCAAGACAGTCAGGATGTGCCCGAAGATTTACTCCTCGATGTTGGCGTCGCGGTGTTCAATCCGGGCATAGATGAAATTGATAAACGCGACGAAGAAACTACCAATCATGAAATCCGCGTAGCCGAGTCGCGCTATGCTCCCTTCCTTTTGGCGGAAACACTGCAGCGTTCGGCGAATTGGGGCATCGTGCGTTTGATGCCGAATAACGAAAGCCCAATGGACGTTCTTATAAATGGCACTATCCTGCAGTCAGATGGAGAGGCCATGCAGATTCGCATCGAGGTGACCGATTCGCGTGGCCGACAGTGGTATACCAAGGTTTATTCTGAGTTGATTAGCCAGTTTAGTTACGAGCCTTCACAGCGGCAGCAAGCCGACCCATTTCAGGTTATCTACAACAAGATCTCCAATGATTTGTTGGAATATAGAAAGCGTAATTTGACGAACCAGCAGATCGTAGAGATTCGCACCATATCCGAATTACTATTTGCTCGTCGATTCTCGCCGGAAGTATTCGATGCGTACTTAGCGACAAACCGCCAAGGTAATCTAGTGATAACGTCTCTCCCGGCCGAAACTGATCCGGTCCTAGAAAGAGTGCGCGACATTAGAGAGCGGGACTTCATGTTTATTGACACCGTTCAGGATTACTACGCTACCTATGCAAGGCAGATGCGATTGCCTTATGACACATGGCGGGCCTTGAGCTACGACGAAACTATTGAGCTTAGAGAGTTAAGGGCATCAGCTAACCGCCGATTTGTTGCAGGAGCAGCGGCGGTTTTAGGCGGCCTAGCAGCAGCGACTAGCGGTGGAAATTATGCGACACAAACCGGCGGTGCGGTTGGTGTTGGTGCGGGAGCGTACTTAATTAAGAGCGGCTTCGACAAACGAGCTGAAGCGAAATTACACTCGGATGCACTGCAAGAATTGGGCGAGTCACTAGAAAACGAAGTTGCTCCACGCGTATTTAGTCTGGACGATCGTACCATCACTCTCACGGGTTCAGTCGAAGAACAGTATGCCCAGTGGAAAGAAGTTCTGGCAGATATTTATGCGTCAGAAGTAGGTGATATTTAATCGATTCATTCATCACAGTGGGCCTGACCACGAACAGAATGCGCTATGTCAGATAACAATGTCGATAAGATTGACGCTGTCAATTTTAATCACAACGATAACTCAGTATTTCTAAACCAGGCTGTAACTCAATCAGCCGAGAAACCTGCGCCGTGGATTTGGCTTGGCTTGGGTGGTCTATTGTTGCTTGCCCTTTTAGTTATCTTTGTTCTTCCTTCTATCGTCACCGAATACGAACTGCCTTTAGAGCGGCGAGTCGATTTGGTTGATACCTCTGTTGTCGAAACTGTAACGAATGCTGCAAACGCAATCTCTCCCTTCGAAGAGGCGCAACGCGCCTTGCAGCGGAAGGATGCACAGGACGTGCTTGCCGAGTTGTTGGCATACCAGAGTGAATTAGATGCGCTGGATGTAGCCGTCTGGGGGCAGCAAGACTATGAAGCCTCACTGGAGCAGGCCAGTATTGGCGATGCGTATTATCGGGCGCAGGACTTTGTATTGGCCCGCGAGTCTTACGAGAACGGTCGCGAAGGCTTGAGCAGCCTAATCGATTCGATTCCCTCGGTTCTCGAGCTGCTACTTAGTGAAGCAGAGCGATTGCTGATTGGTTTGGACTCAGCACAGGCGCTTACAAAATATACTTTAGCGCTGCTGCTGGACCCGGAAAACGACTTGGCGCAGATAGGCGAGCAACGCGCACTAACCCTGGACGAAGTTAGCGCGCTGTTGAGGGAAGCTGACGACCTAGTTGAGGACGGCGATTTACAGCAGGCACTAGCGAACTACCGCAAAGTCTTAGATCTGGACAGCTATAACGAGGATGCCGCAGGCAAAGTTGCTGTAGTCTCTGTGCGCATCACTGAGAACGAATTTGCCCAAATCATGTCGAGTGGCTATGTGTTGCTGCAAGCCGGTGAACCCGAGCAGGCAGTAGCCGCATTTCAGAGGGCATCGCTACTTGGCATCAAGCAAAATGAAGCGCAGGCTGCAATCAACCAAACCGAAAACGAGATTGCGAATACCGAAATAAATCGTTTAAGTGGACTGATAACCACAGCAGAGCATAACGAGCAATGGCAGGAGGCTGTCGATGAATACGATAATGTTCTCGCTATCGATAGCAATCTATTGTTCGCAATTGACGGTCGCGACTACGCAGACAAGCGAGCGAGGTTAGATCGTTTGTTGGTCGAGGCAATAAACAATCCGGAACGGTTTTCTGAGGATGAAGTTTTCGAAGAGACGCGCATAACCTATTTCATTGGTCGAGATATTGAGAATCCAGGGCCTGGGCTCACAGAGCAGTTAGATGAATTAGAAGCCTTCTTAGAATATTCGCTGGTGCCAATAGAGGTCTCTTTTAGATCAGATAGTCAGACTGAAGTTACACTGCTAAGAATCAAGGACTTGGGAACTTTCGAGCAAACGTCCCTCTCGCTGAAGCCAGGCCGTTATGTTGCCGTAGGAAAACGCAGTGGCTACAGAGAAATTCGTGAAGAATTTACTGTAGGCTTTGGCCTCACTCCCGAGGCTGTCATCGTTCAATGCGATGAGCCCATCGTTTCTTCAAGCAGGCGATAAGCGATGAGCAACAGTGATGAAGTAAAGAATCTAAAAGGGGCAATCGACCCCATCATCCCTATAGACTTCACTCCGCACAGTGAAGAGACTCAAGTATTTTCTTACAAATTTAAATGGCTGCATGCAGTGGTTGCCAGTTTTCTTCTCGTATCGATATCGACGGGATGGTTTGTGCTAACTGCGCGATCTGTGTTCGTAGAGGTAAATCCTATAACCGCAGAAGTGAGCATCGATACTGGTACCAGCTTCAAGCTGGGTCAACGCTATCTTATGCGCACGGGGTCCTATCAGCTTACGCTGCGAAATGAAGGTTATCACGACACCGTCACTCGTTTATTGGTAAGCCAGGAACAATCGCAGAATCATCCGTTCGTGATGCGCAAACTGCCAGGAATAATTAGCTTCGACAGTGCAAATATCTCCCAGGCGAGAGTCAGAATCGACGGTGTCGATATTGGGCAAACACCGTTAGTGAATGTGGAAGTGGAGCCGGGTGAGCATCAGCTATCCATTTCCAAAGACCGGTATCTCAATTTTGGTGAGACAATTACCATTGAGGGCAGAACGCTCGAGCAGAGTTTCTCGGCAAACCTTGAGCCGGCATGGGCGACTGTGAGCTTGATTACCACGCCTAGTGGAGCGGATGTCTTGGTGGACGGAGAGCTAATCGGTAGTACTCCCATAAACGCTGAAATCATTCAGGGACAGCGCGAGCTGGTATTAAAACTCGCAGGACACAAGGCCTGGCAGGAAGAGTTCGATGTGCTCGCTGGCGAAGACTTTTCTGTGCCGCTGGTAGAGCTTACGCCTGCCGATGGCCTGCTGTTCATCCAGTCGAACCCTACAGCGGCAAGCGTAACTATTGGGGGTGATTTCAAGGGGCTCACGCCATTAGAAGTCGCATTGGCTCCAGGACAGAATCATGAGCTCATCTTCTTCAAGAACGGCTATAACTCGAATTCGCTCTCGATCCAGACGCAGGCGAACGAAGAGCAAGAGTTAACTATAGATTTGGAGCCAATATTAATGACAGTTAGTGTCGTGGCTCAACCGGAGGACGCCGAGCTCTATGTGGATGGCGATTTCAGAGGAGCGGCGAATCAGACTATCGAGTTGATGGCAGCAAGCCAGCAGATTGAAATCCGCAAGGCCGGCTTTATTCCTTATTTAACCGAATTCACTTCCCGTCCGGGACTGGAACAAATAATCAGTGTTTCTCTCAAGTCCCTCGAGCAGGCGCGCTTGGAGCAGATTAAGCCAGTTATTGTGTCGGCAGCGGGGCAGTCGCTTAAACTATTTTATCCCGGCGCGTTCACCATGGGCGCTTCGCGACGTGAAGCCGGCAGAAGGCCGAATGAGAATTTTCGTGACATCAAGCTAGAAAGAGCTTTCTATTTGGGTAACCGTGAGGTCACCAATGCTGAATTCAGATTATTCAATGCCGAACATAGTTCTGGCACCTTAGAGGGGCTAACTCTCGATAACGAGGCGCAACCCGTCGTTAGAATTACTTGGACCCAGGCAGCGCTGTTCTGCAATTGGTTGAGTGACCAGGAATCACTGCCACATTTCTATGAGGTCTCGGCTAACGATGTTGTTGGGTTTAATGCAGAGTCTACCGGTTATCGCCTGCCCACTGAGGCGGAGTGGGCTTGGGCAGCTAAAACCGATGGTAGCGGAAATCAACTTAAGTATTCCTGGGGAGACACGCTTCCTCCGGCGGAAAATGCGGGAAATTTTGCGGACATAACGGCCCAGTTCTATCTCGGGCAAATAATGTTTGATTACAACGATGGCTATCTCGCAACTGCGCCAGTTGCGACATTCGATGCGAATCAATACGAGCTCTATGATATGTCCGGCAACGTCTCAGAGTGGGTGCATGATTTTTACGGCGCAGTAGGCGTTATCGGTGGAGTCGAGGTTGATCCGCTTGGGCCTAGCGAAGGGCAGTTTCATACAATTAGAGGGTCCAGCTGGGCGCACGGTTCAGTAACTGAACTGCGACTGTCATTTCGCGACTTTGGCGAAGAAGTCCGCGATGATGTTGGCTTTCGGATAGCGCGTTATTTGGAGAAATAGGACAATGCGTAAACTATGTTTGTTTACACTGTTAAGTTTCTGGCAGTTCACAAACGCGGCAGAGAATGATCCGCCGGTTCAAGATTCGGATCTACTAGAGGCAGCGCAAATCGAGCTAGATTCTAGCATCGAGATTGAAGAAGACGGCAGCGATTCAGTCGCCGCGGAAATCTCGGAGACAAACGACGATGAAGAAGAGTCCTCGGTACGTTTTATCCCTACCGAGGAAATTTCACAGGATCTCGGCGTCTCGTTTCCCGTCGATATTTAGACCAGCAGACCAGCAAAGCTAAGGAATTAGTATGAAGCAAAGGTTGTTATCAGAAGCACTCTATCAAATAGCCGCACTAATTATTGCGGTGATCGTTGTTCACGCAGCTTATGTGGCAGTGATACGGCCTAACGCCGATTTGATTCAGCAACAGCAGAATTTGTTGCAGGAAACAGACCCTAACTTTGTGCCAGAACGGTCGGTCTATATTATCTTGCGCGACTTCGAGCAAGAGACATGCATAATTTTATTGCTCTGGGCTTTTTCGATGCTTGGCATGAAAGTACAGCAGACGCTGCGGGAGAGGGTGCTGTTAGAGCGAACCTTGATCAACATATCCGATGGAATGAGTATTTTGCCCGAAGATGCACGCAATTATGCGCGTACCGTGCAGGCGTTGCCGGAAAGAGAACGCCAATTCCTCTTACCGCGGGCGTTGCTTGCTGGTCTGCATAGATTTCAGTCTACTAACAATATTCAAGACGTTGCGACTACCATCAAGGTCACTTGTGACACCGAAGCAGATCGAATGGAAACGGAGCTAACGATCGTCCGCTATATCGCTTGGGCAATTCCTTCGATTGGATTCCTTGGCACAGTTCGTGGTATTGGCACGGCACTGGGTCAGGCGTATCAAGCTGTGAGCGGGGATATCGTGGGTGTTACTACCAGTTTGGGCGTGGCCTTTAACTCAACCTTTGTTGCACTGGTGGTTAGTATCTTACTGATGTTTGTGCTTCACCAATTACAATTGATTCAAGACAGGCTGGTATTGGATTGTCAGAACTATTGCGACGAGAAAATGCTGAGACATCTACAAGTGCCAGTCAGAGATGCTAACTAATGAGTCTAAAAGTTATCGAGTTAAACGATAACGTCTTACGTGTTGGCGATGATTCAGGAATCCTTGTTGAGAGTCCGGGTTTTGCGCTGGTGCTCGATAAGCAGATGCAGTTGGGAGACGTTGCAAAACATCAGGCTCGGATACATCCAACTAGTAGCTATAACAAATACTTGCATGAATTGAGCCTGGATCCGATAAGCCATGTGACTGGCATTCGTCACTTCGCCGATATTGCCTACGCACATCTATTGCATTTAGCAGAAGAAGGCGGCGTCGATGCGGATGTGATTTTTGCGGTGCCCGGCAATTTCACCAGAGTACAATTGGCTATTCTATTGGGGCTCGCAAAACAAAGTCCCTTTCAGGCAGTGGGCATGGTGGACTCGGCAATCGCTGCCGCCCATGCAGCTACTCATACTGGTTCTGTCATCTATGCAGAGATGCAGTTGCACCAAGTCGTTCTAACGAAGATTGTCGCAGGCCAGGATAGCCACCAGCGCGAATCGGTGATTCAAGTTCCCGGCGTGGGCAGTCAAAACTTCATGGACCGTATGATGCAATTGGCGACAGGCTTGTTTATCGAACAGTGTCGATTCAATCCGCAACATGACGCGGAAACCGAGCAGAAACTCTATAACGCGCTACCGCTTTGGCTAAAACAAGATGGCAAGGACCAGAACAGTTTATTGCTCGAGCTCAAAGTTAACACGGCGGTGCACACAGCGAAGATGCCGCGCGAAAGCTTGATTAACTATCTTTCTAGGGACTACAAAAGCATCGGTCAGCAAGTTGCTGAGCTAGCGGAGGGGGGAGACAGCAAATTACTCTTAAGCCCCGATTTCGCAGACCTACCCGGTTTACGTTCGTTCTTGGGCGAGAGTATCGAGTTGGAAGTACTTCCTGTCGGTGCAATTTCCAGGGCCGTTATTCTAAATCGGGACAGTATCGTAAGTGGCGATGATCAGATCCAATTGACTACCTCGCTACCCAGAGCTGTAAGTTTGTCGAGTCAATCCGATCGTGTCGTGGCGCAGCCAGAACAGCAGAGAGCGACGCATGTGCTAGTCGGCAGTACCGCGATTCCATTGGGTTCGATAAATTTACCGACGCTTGGGCGAATAGAAAAACACGAAGATGGATTTTACTTAGATAGTGGTAAGCAAGAGTTCTTATTGAATCAGCATAAGGTGGTCGGTAAACAGGCGCTTGGCCTTGGTGACTTGATCCAGTCCAGTGAAGATAGCGAGTCGATTCGACTAATACAGGTTAGCGATGTCTAGCAGCAAAGCAAGGCGCAGAAATCTAAATCCCATCAGTCTGGCATTTCTAGATGTCATGTTTTGTGGATTTGGTGCTGTGATTTTGATTTTCCTAATCCTCGATCATAACAGCAGTGAGACCCCCTCGGAGCAAAATCTAGATTTGGCCGCTGAGGTAAATTTGCTACGCGAAGAGGTTAACGAGGGAGAGTTAGGCTTGGTTGCACTGCGCAACACATTCTCAGATGTGAGTTTTGAAGTCGTCACCGCCGAGGGTTTAGCACGGCAGATTCGAGACCAACTACAAACGTTTCTACAAGAGCTAGCGGCTCTAGAAAACTCAAGCGTTGCTACCGAAGAAAGCATTGAGCAATTACGCGCAGACGTTAAATCCTTAGAAGAGGAACTACTGCGCCTGCAGGCGAGCGCCTTTGAGCAGGAAGGCAATAGCGTGCGTCAATTCCTGGGAGACGGGAATCGACAGTATTTATCTGGTCTGTTTTTGGGCGGCCAGCGTATTTTAATATTAGTAGACAGCTCTGCGAGTATGCTCGACAGCACTTTAGTGAATATTATTCGTACCCGCAATATGTCGGACGACCGCAAGAAGCAGGCACCGAAGTGGCAGCGCGTTGTTAAGACCGTAGACTGGATTAGCACACAATTGCCAATCACGAGTCGTTACCAAATCTGGCAATTCAACGAAAATCTAGAATCGGTATTGGGCGGCTCTTTGGACAGCTGGCAGGAAGTCGCAGACCGGGATGGGCTAAACATTGCTATCGAGAATGTGAAGGAAATCGTGCCTGCGAATGGTACGAACATGGAACAAGTTTTTAGGGCAGTCGCAAACACGTCACCTAGGCCGGATAATATTTTCTTGATTACAGATGGTTTACCGACTCTAAGCGATCGTGGTTCGAATAATGCGCTGGTCACGCCTTCCGAGCGGATAGAGCTTTACGAAGAAGCTCTGGAAGAATTGCCTCGGGGTATACCGGTCAACATCGTACTGCTGCCCTTGGAAGGCGACCCAAGCGCTGCGGCTGCTTTTTGGCAGCTTGCACAGTACACGCAAGGCTCGTTTATAACGCCTTCCAAGGATTGGCCATGAGACGCAAACGCGGGGAAGCAGATTCTTTTTCGGTATCTTTCCTAGACGTGGCTGCCTGTGGCTTCGGTGCCATGATTATCTTGCTGATGATTACAAAGTCTGGCGAACCGATTTCTATCGAGTTCGTCGACTCGCCTCCGGAAGGGGCAATCATTGAATTGCAGGAACAGCTGTTCGCCATTCGTGGAGAGACAACAATTTTTAATCGTGATTTGAACGCCAAGCAGGAGCAACTCTCCGCCATGAAGGACCGTATCGCTCGGCTGCAGAGAGATCTGGATGACGCAAAGGGGCGTTTCCAAACCTCAAACCAGTTATCGACCGAAATCACCGATGAAGTGGGCCGCCTTGCTATAGCGCAGCAAAGCATGACGGAAGAGATGCAGCGCCTGCTTGCGAATAGCAGCGCACCGGAAAACAACGCGGTAGGTGGGATACCGGTAGATAGCGAATACATTATTTTCGTGATTGATACCTCGGGAAGTATGTATGGCAATGCCTGGAACAAGATGCTCGGTGTTATTGATGACACACTAAATGTCTATCCCGAGGTTAAGGGAATCCAGATCATGAACGACATGGGCGACTATATGTTCGATTCCTATCGTGGAGAGTGGATCCCCGATACGCCTAGTCGTCGCAATACTATTGTTTCTACGCTGCGGACTTGGAACCCCTTTAGCAATAGTAGCCCTGTAGAAGGGGTGACACGCGCAATCAATACTTTCTATGAACCGGGTAAAAAAATTAGTATCTATGTAATCGGGGATGATTTTCAGCCTGGAGGGTCTATTCAGAACGTACTGCAGACTATTGATCGCATTAACGTAGAAGACGAGAATGGCGATAGATTGGTGCGTATACACGGTATAGGCTTTCCCGTAATCTTTGCGGGTCAAGAACGCTACCGACAGAGCGTTTATAGATATTCCACGCTAATGCGCGAGATGACGCAGCGAAATGGTGGTACATTCGTAGGCCTAAATGATTTCCAGTGATTTAGCGGCGGCAGTTAGACGCTAAGAAAAGGTTAATAATGCGCAGAAAGAGTGGATTGATGAGAGGAAGGGTGAGAACAGCACTAATACTTATGGCAGCGCTTTACCTGACTGCCTGCGGTGTCAGCAACGTGGTTATCGAGGGAAGCTTTCCGACGCCCAATATCAACAAGCTGCCTATCACTATTGCAGTCCACTATGATGCGGCGCTCAGGGAATTTGCCTATATTGAATACTCCGAAACCGGGACTGAAGAATACAATATTGCCAGTGGGCAATCCCATATTGAACTTTTTGGCACTTTATTGCCTGCAATGTTTGATGGGGTGATAGTAGTCGCATCGATCGAAGAGGCGCAGGCATTAGGTGTCGATGCAATTTTCGCTCCAAACATAGAAGAATTCCAACTCGCGCTACCAGCGAAGACCAAGCTTGATGTCTTTGAGGTTTGGATTAAATACAATATGCGATTGATGACGGCAGAGGGTGACTATATTGCGGACTGGGTATTGACTTCGTACGGGAAGACCCCGACCGAGTCGTTACGCTCGGCAGAAGCCGCAATAAATGAGGCGGCGGTAGTTGCGCTTCGCGACCTGGCTTCGAGCTTTTCTCTAAACTTCACTGAGGTTCCGGAAGTAAAAGACTGGTTAAATACGTTGTAGTGAAAAAAGAGTCGTACCTGATTGGAATGGCGTAAGGACTATCATGAAGCACCTTAGAGGAAGAAATAGACTAGGCAGTGCTCTACTGATTTTGGTCTCGCTTGCCTGTTGCACCACCACCACCATCGACGAATTTCGTCAAGGTGAAACCGGTATAGAGAGTAATGAGTCGGTAGTTATTCTCGGGCGACGACAGGCCAGCGACTACGAGACGCGTTCCGAATTTGTGGAATGCGTCGGCGAGGGGATGGCCCAGGGCGAGAATTCAATCAGTATCGTTCCCGAACAAGAGTTTATTGATGCGATGTTTCCCTGGTTCGAACCCAGAACAGCACCTCTGCGCACTCGTGACCTGGAACGCCTGATGACCGAAGTTGTTGTTGCGGACAGGATGACAGAGTTTGGGGTTCGCTATATAGTTTGGCTGGATGGATTCACCGAAACATCGGATCGAAGTGGATCGATGTCTTGTGTAGTCAGTCCTGGGGGCGCGGGTTGCTTTGGCTTTGGTTCATGGGAAGATGACGCTAACTATGACGCTCGGGTTTGGGATGTAAACTCCCTAACCAACGTAGGCACTATAAGCACAGATGCAACTGGCCAATCTTATCTCCCGGCATTCGTCATTCCAATACCGCTAATAGCCAGAGTTGAAGCAAACGCCTGTTCACGTCTCGCAACTCAGCTTAAAGAATTTGTAAACGGTAGTTAACTGGCGGCTATTTGCTTAAGTGCTTAATGCAGCAAACAATAGATAGAAAATAAATTGAACGTGGAAAGAGGGGGCACTATGACGAATCTAGCCGTAACAAGCTTGGCTGAATCATCAGCTCTAGCAAATCGAATCCCAAAGGCAGCTGTCTTAGCGTGCGTATTTTGTCTGCTTCCCTTTCTTGAATCTTGTGCGGTCAATCCCGCTACCGGCAGTCCCAACTTAGTTCTCATGTCAGAAACTAGAGAGAAGGAGATTGGTTTAGAAGAGCACGAGAAGGTTCTTTCTAGCATGCCTCTATTCGAAGATGAAGTACTGCTAACCTATGTCCGCGAAGTTGGCAACAAGGCCGCTGCAGTCAGCCATCGTCCCGATTTAGAATATACATTCAATATAATTGACAGCCCAGAGATAAATGCCTTTGCCTTGCCTGGTGGTTATGTCTATGTAAATCGTGGCTTGCTCACTTTTATGAATTCGGAGGCAGAATTAGCCGCCGTGCTTTCCCATGAAATTGGGCACATTACGGCGCGGCATGCGGTTCAACAACAGGCGCGTGGACGACTTGCACAGACAGCCGCAACGGTTGGTGGGTTCGTCACGGCGGTGGCAACCGGCAGCGGCTATGTCGGAAGTCAGATTAGTGAAGTTGCCTCGATCTGGGCGCAAACAGGCTTAAGTGGATTTAGCCGAGAGCATGAACTCGAAGCCGATAGCCTCGCCGCCGAATATTTAGTTAATGCGGGTTACGACCCGGCCGCGATGATCGACGTAATTGCCGTACTTAAAAATCAGGAAGATTTTAATCGACTAGTTTCAAATACAAGTGGAGGCTATCATGGCCTATTCGCTACTCACCCACGCAATGACACTCGTCTGCAACAGGCGATTAGCCAAGTGGCAGATATTTCCGGAAACAAAATTACAGAGATAGATGATACAAAATTTAGAAAGAGCCTTGATGGACTTGTAATAGGTCAGAGCCAGGGATCACAAGTTGCCGATGCGCGTAACCGTTACTATCAGGCATTACTTGGTTACACCGTCGTGTTCCCTGAGGAATGGCAAATAGACGAAACCACCACGACCGTAACTGCCTCCAAGGCCGATCAGGGTTCCATACGTATCGAGGTAAAGCGCATACAAGAGAATGTAGAGCCACGTGTATTTATTAGAGACGAGATGGGAATAGGCGCTCTACAAAAATCGGAGAAGCTCGAGCAGTATCGACTTCTAGGTCATACTGGCGTAGCGGTGTCATCTGAGACCGGCAACACGCAAAGAGTTGCTGCGATTTATCTGGGGCCGAGGGTGTTCACCTTTCGGGCAGAAATAACTGATGCCGAAGCAGTGGACGAAATCGACGAGCAACTGCTCGCATCTATTCGTACTTTCAGAGCGATTCAACAAGGGGAAACCTCATCCACAGCGGAGGCGAAGATTAAGTTTGTCCAAGCAAGCGAGTTTTTCGATTTCTCAGTAGTGGCCCAATCTAGCCGCATTGCGAACTATCCAGAAGAATCGCTGCGCCTTCTCAATGGCTACTACCCAAGGGGTACTCCCGAAGCTGGTGAGTGGGTGAAGTTGATCGAATAGGTATAGCCAGCCCTGTTTTGTAGTCTAGCGGTGACATGCCTGATAGGCCGCCGTCGTGCGCTCGTTGCAGAATTCAACGCGTTCAACCTCTAAGACCGATAGAATATCACTCTACTACGCTCCCAATACCCGAGTGCAGAGTTTGTTTTTGACCTGCGTGGGGTTAAACTTGGTCAATTCCACAATATTGACGCCTAGAAGAATCAGATGACTGCTACGGAAGAAGTTAATAAACCTTTTCTCAAGAAGAATTCTTTATTGGAATTGAAAGATTTTCTGCGTGGGCTGCTTAATGATGAAAGCATCAATCAAGAAGATTTTGATTATGTACTCAACAATCGCCGGTCAATCGAAGACCGAGATAAGCATATTCTACATTACATAGCCGATTTAAAAGTGGAAGACCGTAAGTCTCAAGGGCGTAAACTGGACATCGAAGGCCTGGCAATGGCACTAAGTAGACAGTGCGGTCAGGACTACTACCGTATCGATCCTTTAAAAATTGATGCGGCCCAGGTGACACAGGTTATGTCTTATGCTTTCACTCAACGTCACCATATATTGGCTGTTGAAGTTACTGCTTTGGAAGTGAAGATTGCTAGCGCGGAGCCGTATATCGATTCTTGGGAATCTGATCTAGAACATGTACTAAAAAAGAAAATAGTTCGCGTTGTTTCCAACCCTATCGCGATCAAGCGCCTCACTACAGAAATGTATAGTCTTTCGAGCTCGATCAGTCGAGCACAGGAAGGCGGCTCAGTTAAGAAAGGTATCGGCAACCTAGAACAAATGCTGGAATTGGGTGATATCAAAGACCCAGAGGCTAACGATAAGCACATAGTCAATGTCGTTGATTGGATATTGCAATATGCCTTCGAACAACGAGCGAGTGACATTCACATTGAACCTCGTAGAGAGAAAGGCAAGGTACGCTTTAGAATCGATGGTGTGCTGTACACGGTTTATTCACTGCCAATGCAAGTTCTGGCAGCTGTCACCAGTCGTCTTAAAATTCTAGGTCGTATGAACGTGGCGGAGAAACGTAAACCGCAAGACGGGAGAATTAAGACAAAGAGTCCGAACGGAAACGAGGTTGAGCTTCGCCTCTCGACGCTACCTACTGTGTTCGGCGAAAAGCTTGTAATGCGAATCTTTGACCCAGAAGTGTTATTGAAGCCTTTCCAAGAACTGGGGCTTATAAACGAAGACCTGAATCGTTGGAAAGAGATCATCAAGAACAACAACGGTATCGTCATTATCACCGGGCCAACAGGTAGCGGTAAGACGACGACGCTGTATTCCACCTTGAAGATGCTGGCCACAGAAGAAGTAAACGTTTGTACCATTGAAGATCCGATTGAAATGGTTGAAGAGTCATTCAATCAGATGCAGGTTCAGGACAACATTGATTTGAACTTTGCCGATGGTGTCAAGGCATTGTTGAGGCAGGATCCGGACATTATCATGATCGGTGAGGTACGCGATCTTCCTACGGCCGAGATGGCTATCCAGGCTGCATTGACCGGCCATCTGGTTTTCACCACCTTGCACACTAACGACGCACCGTCGGCGATCACTCGTCTACTAGAGTTAGGCGTACCTTCTTATCTTATAAAGGCCACTGTTATAGGCATAATGGCACAGCGACTCGTGCGTGTACTTTGTCCACGCTGTAAGAAGGAAACTAAAATAGAGCCACAAACCTGGGAAGCGCTTACTCGTCCCTGGAAAGTAAAGGGTCCGAAAAAAGCCTTTGAGGCGGTTGGCTGTTTAGAGTGTCGTGAAACCGGGTTTAAGGGAAGGGAAGGCATCTACGAAGTAATGCCATTCACCGAGCGTCTACAGCAGCATTCCGATAATAAGGGCGATCTACCCGCTCTTCGTACGCAGGCTTATAAGGAAGGTATGCTCAGTCTGCGCCTCAGCGGGGCGCAAAAAGTGGCGGCTGGCATTACCACTGTCAAAGAAATTTTGCGCGTTACCCCAGACAATAGAGATTGAAGACATTCGCTTTGAGATGATGCTAAAAAGCCAAGAAAATATTCTGGTGGTTGGGCCCGCATGGGTTGGCGATATGGTCATGGCGCAATCCTTGTTCATGAGCCTGAAGGTGCAATATCCGGATTGCCGAATCTCGGTGCTGGCGCCAGAATGGTCCCGACCCCTGCTGGAGAGAATGCCAGAAGTGGAGAAAGGGATTAGCTTGCTGATGGGTCATGGAGAGTTGGAGCTAGGAAAGCGCCGTGCTTTTGGAAAGTCTCTTCGTGGCGAGCAATTTACTAAAGCTATCGTGTTACCTAACTCGTTTAAGTCGGCATTGATTCCCTTTCATGCTGGTATCCCGAAGCGGATTGCCTGGAAGGGAGAGTGGCGCAATCTGCTACTCAGCGACTGTCGACGCCTCGATACGAATGCATTTCCTCTCATGGTGCAACGCTTCGCTGCTTTGGCCTATCCGGTCTCCAATGATCCCCCGGATCAGATCCCCGAACCTAGATTGCAGTCAGACCCTGCAAGCGTAGAAAATGCGCTGGCTACATTTGGCTTAGGGATAGAGAATAGGATATTGGCAATTTGTCCGGGGGCGGAGTTTGGCGTTGCCAAACAGTGGCCTGCGGAGCATTTTGCCGCCACTTGTAAAACAAAGATCGACAATGGATGGCAAGTATGGATATTTGGCTCTGAAAAAGACGCCGAAGTCGCCAATGAAATTAGGCAGATGCTTGCCGAAGAACAAAGACAGAATTGCGTGAGCCTGGCGGGTAGGACGAGTCTCGCTCAGGCGATCGACCTGCTGTCGGTTGCCGAGGCCGTGATATCCAACGATTCAGGACTTATGCATATAGCTGCTGCACTTGATAAGCCGATTGTTGCACTTTATGGTTCAACTTCGCCGGACTTTACGCCACCGTTGAGTAATAAGTCGAAGCTATTGTTCACGGATATCGATTGCCGGCCCTGTTTTCAGAGGGAATGTCCCTTAGAGCACAAGAAGTGCCTCACAGAACTCGAGCCCAGTAGAGCGATTGCTGCTATCACCGAGCTTGTCCCCACTGTGCGTAATTGATTGATGAGCCTTAGGCCGGAACAAAACAGGAAAGGAATAGTTTATTGCGAGTGCTAATAGTAAAAGTTTCTTCTCTTGGTGATGTGATTCATACGCTACCGGCAGTTACCGATGCGCAGCGTGCCAGAAAAGATATTCAATTCGACTGGGTGGTTGAGGAAAATTTCGCCGAGGTGCCGAGTTGGCATCCCGCCGTCGAAAATGTCATACCCGTGGCGCTAAGGCGCTGGCGGCGCAACATTTTTAAGACCTATATGAATCACGAATTTCGAGCGTTCAGACGCGCATTGCAAGGCATTCATTATGACCTTGTCATTGATGCTCAGGGGCTTATTAAGAGTGGTTTTATCAGTCGGCTCTCTAAGGGATTAACGATAGGGCTCAGTAATCGAACCATTCGCGAACCAATGGCCACGCTGTTCTATAACAAAGTTTATTCTGTTCCTTGGACAGAGCATGCCGTGGACAGGGTTCGGCAATTGTTTTCTCGAGCGCTTCAATACGAATACGATCCGAGGGAAATCGACTACGGTATCGATGTTAGTAGAATAGATGTATCTAGTGAAATCAGTAAAAAAGCGGAGAAGCAGGTAGTGTTCCTTCACGGGACAACGTGGAAGACAAAGCATTGGCCAAAAAATTATTGGCGCCACCTCGCACATATTAGTACTGAGGCGGGTTATAAAGTTCTTCTGCCTTGGGGTACCCCTGAAGAAAAACTACGTGCTGAGTATATTGCTCAAGACAACGAGCGAGTAGAGGTGCTTGATAAACAGACACTGTCTGGCCTCGCCAATTATATTCAACAGTCCGATGGTGTGATCGCAGTGGATACTGGCCTGGGCCACCTAGCTGCTGCGCTGGACAAGCCAACAGTTTCTCTCTATGGCCCTACGAATCCAGGGCTTTCGGGAACTTTTGGCAATAATCAATTACACCTCAATTCGAGCCTAAATTGTGCGCCCTGCGTCAAGAAGACTTGTACCTATTCGGGCCCGGGCGTCACTGAAGAATACGCGGGAAGTGCATACGCTATTACTCCACCGTGTTTCGCATCTCATGGACCGGTTGAAGTGTGGCAGCAGTTCGAGAGTTTGCTGGGTAAACCCTAAAAGAAGAATAGTTAACCAATGCATCTGAGCTTTCTTATCTATTCCTATTTTCCATTTGGCGGATTACAGCGGGATTTTTTTCGCGTTGTAACAGAATGCGTTTTACGTGGGCATAAGATTACTGTCTATACGCTAAGCTGGGATGGTGATATTCCAAATGGCATAAATGTCATCTTGGTGCCCGTCACCACACAAAAGCGTATCAAACGAAACGAGGCCTACACAAAATGGGTTCAGTCCGCATTGAAGCAGGGCGATGACAGTGTAGTGATTGGTTTCAACAAGATGCCATTCTTGGATATCTATTTCGCCGCAGACCCCTGCTTCATGGAGAAGGCAATAGAGCAACGAGGCTTCTACTACAAATTCACTGCACGGTACAAACACTTCAAAGAATACGAAGAGGCGGTGTTTGCCGTATCGCGGCTCACTGAAGTGTTAATCCTTTCCCCCCGCCAGCGTACAGCATTCGAGAAATACTATCCTGGTTGCGAACCTCGTCTTCATCAAGTTCCTCCTGGAATTTCGGTAGATAGGAGAGTGGATGCAATCGACAAAGGAATTGGGACTCAATTGCGGATTGAATTGGGCCTTGGGTTGAATACAAAACTGCTTCTACAGGTCGGCTCGGGCTTTCGAGTAAAGGGCGTGGACAGGGCGCTCAGGGCAATGGCTGCTCTTCCGAAGCCACAGCTGGAGAACTGCCACTACCTGCTCATAGGGCAGGACAACCCTGATCGCTATCTACGGCTTGCCAAGAAGTTAGGTATTGCCGAACAATTCACTGTCCTTCCCGGTAGAGATGACATACCTAGATTTTTGGCAGCAGCCGATTTGTTGTTGCATCCGGCCTATTCTGAGAGCGCGGGATATATGTTGTTAGAGGCGACCATCGCTGGACTGCCGGTGCTTACGACTTCAACCTGTGGTTATGCCTTTCATATTGAACATGCCGAGTCCGGGCTAGTGTGTAATGATCCCTTCGAGCAAGCGCAACTGAATAGCTATCTGGCACGGATGTTAGGGGACTTAGACACCGCGGATTGGTCGAAGAATGGTCTGGAATATGGCAAGCAAGACGAGCTATATTCGCAGGCGTCTGCCGTAGCAAGCTTTATCGACGAGTATTTGGCCAGAGAAGCCTAAGGCGCAGCATATGCAGCATTTGAGTGAAGATTTCGCAAAGGACCTCCCGAAAGGCGATTCGTTCCAGAACTTGCTGGCGATGGAAGGCAAGGTCTATCGAGATGTACAGGGAAGGAAGACTCTGCAATTCGCGCTCGCTGGAAAGAGCTATTTCATTAAGAGCCACTGCGGCGTTGGCTGGAGAGAGATTGTTAAGAACCTTGTTCAGCTGCGTATGCCAATTCTGGGTGCCGAGAACGAATGGCGTGCAATCAGTAAGCTGAAATCGCTAGGTTTAGCGACGATGACGGCCATGGCCTACGGCAGCAGGGGTTGGAACCCTGCTCGAAAACAATCTCTCATCGTCACTGAAGACCTTGCTGGCACCATCAGCCTCGAGGACTACTGCAAAGATTGGCGTCAGAATCCGCCCGAGTTTGTATTGAAGCAAAAGCTTCTGAGTAAACTCGCTAGTATTGGCAGGACATTGCACCAGGGAGGAGTCTGTCATAGAGATTTCTATCTTTGTCACTTCCTAATGCCGAAAGACTGTCTCGATGGCAGTTCTGATCAGGCTTTCGAGCTGTTCATAATCGATCTACATAGAGCTCTTATCAAGAATTCTCTGGGCATGCGCTGGATAATCAAAGACGTAAGCGGGCTTCTCTATTCGGCGATGGACATTGGGCTAACGCAGCGTGACTGCCTCCGTTTTATCAAAACCTATGATGACATGAACTTGCGCGACTCGTTAGCAGATAACGGCGCCTTTTGGAGTTCGGTGGAAAAGCGTGCGCTGTCTATGCAGAAGAAACTGGGACCGGTGAGTTAATGCTATGACCGTTTTATCAAGCGCAGAACTTATCGCCATGGGTCGACATATACCTACGCCATTCGGCATTAGCATTGAGACAGAGCAAGGCACAGTGCTGCTGAAGATTGATTCCTTGTTGCGAATTGTACCCGGCAAGAGGCTGGTCGCTTTGTCCACTTGGCAGAGTCGCACCGTCATCGTAAAAATATTCATTAGCAGTAACCGCTGGAAACAGGGAGTGCTGAAAGACATTACTGGCATGAATAGACTCAAACAGGCACAAATTCCAAGTCCTAATCTTCTCTTACAGACAACTACCTCTGATAAAAAGGCCGGCGTGCTAGTTATCGAGTATCTGCGCCAAGGGAGTAGCTTGGCGACGCTGTTTGATGAGGCCAAGAGTGAGGAGAATAAAACTAAAATATTGCAGATGGGTGTAAAGGCGGTGGCTGATTGTCATCAGGCGGGTCTCTGGCAGAATGACATTCACCTCGACAATTTTATGCTCAGCAGCGGTATTGTTTACGTTCTAGATGGTGCCGACATTAAGAGTAAGGGAAGTAGTCTGGATACTGAAACCCGTCTTGAAAATCTCGCTATGTTTCTTGCACAATTTCCTGTATCACAAGATAAACACTGGCGAGAGCTATTCGACCAATATAATAAGCAAGCATTCAGATTTGTAGCTGACGATGTTGCTGGCTTCATTGAGAGAATAATAAAGGCGCGCAGAAAACGGCTCAATGCTTACGATCGAAAGCTCACCCGATCCACTACTGCAAACCGTTGTGAGCAGGGCTCAAATTTTTTCTATATCTACGACAGGTCGATACACTCTCCGGAGCTCGATCGCTTTCTTGCCGACCCCGATAGCTTCATCACTGGGCAGCAGTTGTTGAAGGACGGCAATTCATCGACCGTGGCAAAGATCAAAATCAATGAGCGTAACTACGTGCTGAAGCGGTACAATATTAAAAATTTCTGGCATGGCATCTCCAGAGCATTTCGTCCAAGTCGTGCGCACCACTCTTGGTGTAGTGCCTGTGTACTGGAAATGCTCGGTGTGGCTACAGCACATCCGTTTCTGTATTTAGAGGAGCGCATTTTTTGGCTCTTCCGCAAGCGCGCCTATTTTCTCTGCGAGTATATTGAAGAACTCGATCTGGGAACGGCATTGGAGAAAAAGGAACTAAAGATTAGTGAGAACGAAATCGTCGTGTTGTTTAGAGACTTGTTCAAATTAATGGCGGACTATCGCATTAGTCATGGAGATATGAAGGCGACCAATTTCTTGCTACAAGATAAGGAGCTGTATGTGTTGGACCTAGATTCCATGGTACGGAGCAGGTCCAGAGAGAGTTTCACGGGGAAGTTCAGCAAGGACTTAAAGCGATTCCGCAAGAATTGGGTGGGCACCTCGATGGAGCCTAAAATAGAAACGCTGCTAGCAGAGGCGGCAAAGTATTAGTTTGGCTTAGTCTATGACTGTCATTACATTAGGCTTGTCTGGAGCAATCGGGCACGATCCCGCCGCAGCACTCTTCGTCGATGGCGAGCTGGCCGCTGCCGTGGAGGAAGAGCGACTCATCAGGCGCAGGCACGCCTATGATCAGTCGCCCTATCTTTCAGCGCGGCGCTGTATGCAGATCGCCCGGATAAACCCCGCGCAGATTGATCAGGTGGCTATTCCCTTTGCGCCGATTAGTCTGTTTACGAAAGCTCGGTGGCACTATGCCTATCGTCATTGGTATGCCCCAGATCGTGCCTTCGATAGCTTGTTTAATGGAAATAGGCGCTATAGAAGATATATCGCCGAGCTGAAAGGGCTCTTAGAGAAACTCCATATTCCTGCAAACAAAGTGAAGATTGTGCCTGTGGAGCATCAGCTCGCCCATGCGAGTAGCGCCTACCACCTCGATGAGCGAGAAGGTAAAACCGCGATATTCTGCAACGATTCGAAGGGTGAGTACGCGAATATTTTTCTCGGCTACGGGGAGAATGGCAAGATCGAAAGAGTCAAAGAATTCTACAATCCTGACTCACTTTGTGGCATGTACGCGGCGCTTACCGATTACCTTGGCTTCGAAATTCTCAAAGGTGAAATCAAGGTAATGGGTATCGCTCCCTTCGGCGACGCCTCGAAGTACGACCTTTCCTGTCTTGCGAAATTTAATGGTAAGAAATTCAAGGTAGACAATACCTTGATTGGCACGATCGGGATTCGCCGTTACAAGGCAAAATCTAAGGGACACTACTTTAGTCAGAAGTTAGTGGACATGCTGGGACCGAGGCGCGTAGGTAATCTAGTCGACGATCCGTACGTGCACTATGCTGCCGCGATACAAAAACTCTATGAAGATCTCTCTGTCGAACTGATTCGACACTACTTATCAGACTTTCTTGCTGAGACCGGGCGACTTGCTATTGCCGGCACAGGGTCGATGAATATTCGCTTGAACCAGCGTCTTGCAAATCTGCCCGAGGTTAAGGAGCTAGTTGTTCACCCGGCCTGCAGTGATGCAGGCACGGCAATTGGCGCCGCGAGCTTTGCGGTGCGGCAATCAGGCACCAAGATTCAGCCAGTTACGCATATGTTTCACGGCCCTTCATACAGCGCCGAGCAGTGTATCGAAGCCTGTAAGTCGCATCGGGATAAACCAATTTGGGAGGTTTTAGAGAAGCCCTATGAGAAGGCTGCAAAGATTCTTGCCGAGGGGCATTTACTTGCCTGGTACAAAGGCCGAATGGAATTCGGTACTAGGGCATTGGGCAATCGAAGCATTTTGGCTAATCCAAACTTTCCGGAGGTCGTGGAGAAGATCAATCATCAGGTCAAATTCCGCGAAGCCTGGCAGCCCTATTCGGTATGCGCGCTAGATAGCGTGGCTGAGGAATTTATCCCCGGAGAGGAACACGACAAATATATGTGCCGCGGCGTAACGGCGAGCGACAGCTGGGCTGAAAAATATCCTGCTATCGTTCACGTCGACAAGAGTACCGAAACACAAATAGTCGATGCCGATAGCAATCCAAATTTACATGAACTTTTACTTAGTTTTCAGAAGGAAACCGGACATGGCATGCTCATCAATGCGCGACTGAACCGGCCCGGGGAAGCCTTGGTGTGTTCACCTGAAGATGCGCTCAATATGTTTTTGGGTACGGATCTGGTTTATCTAATTATGGAAGGAGTCTTGATTACAGCGCGAGAACTATCGGATGAGTGGTAAGTCAGCGGTATTAGGCTTACCTAGTCGGCCATAGGATTGTTCACAGATGCTCTAGTCTACTCTTTCAAAAACTGCGATACGCCGTGTGTCGGCGTTGGGGAAATAGGCAAGTAAAGTCAACTTATCTGCGATGTTATTCTTCTTCAGTAAACTTCTCATTTCGAATGTAAGTTCCGCCACAATAGTATCGCCAACTTCACTGGATAGAATTTCCTTTTCGCTAAGGTTTCTTTGTACTAAATCATAGTCGTCGACCCTGCCACTGAAATAGGCGACAGCATGGTTGTTTGTTAGTAGCCCTGCAGAACCTTCGGTATTCTCGGCTATCCATTCAATCGAGTCTTTCACGTAAGACTTCGACTCGCCGAAGCTAAAATAAGAGTCAATCGCGCAGTAGCTGAAGAAAATCGCGATAATATAAGCTACGCTTTTCCGACCTGATGCCTTTGCATTCTCCAACAGATTTAGTACGACAGCGGGAACGAATAAGGCTAGCAAAATACACATTAGCATCGTGTAGCGGCTGGATAAATAGCGCGTAACAATAATGAAGCTAAGCAGTATCAGAAAATTTATGCAGAGATAGAACACAATAGGTACGGCAATTCCCCTATTGAGACGAAGATGACTCTTAAAGAACCCAATAGTCAAAATGATTAGATACGGGCCGCCTATGCCAGCAAGCAAATTGCTTAGTAGAATCGAAATCATGCCTGCCAGCAAGAATACTTCTATGTATTCGCGAGAGAAGGTCGCCGCGTACTCGGTAAATAACAATGAGCCTAAGAGTGCTCTCTCTTCATCGTTCAGCGTAAAATTACCAGAGATAAAGGGTTCATAGATAGAGGCGAATTCAACGAAGAGTTGTGCAAAGTTGAGGCCCACTAGTGAGAGGAAGAGTAGCAAGCCTAAAGAGAGGGAAATAATTACTGCATACAATTTGACGAGAAGGATTTTGCGAGCGCTGAATTCGAGGCGCGTATCGAACAGTAAGGAGATAGGGGTGAATGCCAGATAGACAAGCGCTTCTGCGCGAAATAACGCGGCTAGGAGCAGACATGTGCAGAAAATAATTGCAGAGCGCAGAGACTGCGTCTTGACGTACAGCAGGTACTGCCAGAGTGCCGCAATAGAAAGCGCCCAGAATCCAGTATCACGAATTAGTAGTTCGCGGTACTCATTCAACTGCGGGTATACAAGGATGCAGATTGCCGCGATGGCGAGCAAGGGCTCTGAATCATTGATTTGTTTTACAATACTGAGAAAGGCGTAAACAAGAATAGCGTAGAACATCGCGTTGATGAGCAAGCCAGCTGAGAATACATCCAGCCCAGTTGTGGATACGATGCCGATTAGAATCGAGTATGTTGCCCATGAATAATGTTGATAGGCAGCGATAATACCATCAACAAGGAATATCTCGGCGGTGCGCGCATAGGTATAAGCATCGGCGTTAGGCGTTTCCTGTAGGAGTAGGGTAAACAGAGACAGCACTAAGCTCGCCACTACTGCGGTCCATCTAATGTCGTGTTGTCGCCAATCTAGATTCATTTTTAGCTATACATTGTTAATATGAGATCAATAGGGCCGTGCGGAAGGGCCATCAGCCTGAGTCTTAAATCGCTTGTGTAACCAGAGATATTGGTCGGGCTGCTTTCTTATCGCCTGTTCCACTAATTTGTTGGTAGTGCGTGCGTCCGCTTGTGCGTCGCCGGTTGGAAAATCTTTTAGGGCTGGGGCGAAGTCGAGATGATACCCCGAGTTATCATCATTGCGATAATGGCTATAAAATAATACGGCAGAGTCATTTACCTTGGCGAATCGCGCGGTAGCGGTGATGGTTGCAGCCTGAACTCCAAAGAAGGGGACAAACACTGAGTGCCTCGCCCCGTAGTCCTGATCTGGCGCGTACCAGAGGATGCGCCCTCCCTTCAGGCTACGCATCGCGCCGCGTACATCTTTTCGGTCGTAGACATGGCGGAAGTGGCGAATGCGGCCGTTGAACATCGCAGCTTGAAACAGCGGGTTCTTGTTCGGTCGATAGGTCACATCCATGTCCCCAACTAGATTGAACAAAAATCCTCCCATTTCAAGGCTGGAGAAATGCGCACAGAGCAGCAACACGCCCTTGCCCTGAGCTATAGCCGCCTCCAGGTTTTCCAATCCAGTCACACTTGTACGAGATCGATAGTCTTCCGGTTCTCTAAACCAAGCGATCGCAACCTCGATAAGCCCTATACCGTTAGAGCGAAAGGTCTTTCTTACTAGTTTCTTGTGCTCTTGCTCGGAGAGTTCGGGGAAGCACAAGCGGAGATTAACCTCACAGATGTGTCGCCTCGATCTAGCGAAATAGTAGCTGAGCAGCCCCAGGCACCGTCCGATACGAATTTGCAATGGATACGGCAGATGTGCCGCCAGCCACATGGCAGATAGAGCCATCCATGTCGGCCAGTAGCGTGGCGCGATGAATTGGCTTAGGGGTGTTCTTATTTGAGAGTCTTCAGCCACTAGTTACGCCAGCGAGTACCGGGAGAATGAGGAGAATAATAGGTTTATCGCTCTTGCTTGCGCGAATTGTAGCAGAAGCCTAGAAATAACAGCACTTTACGAGGCATTGATTGTCTATCTACCTATGTCGAGAGAAAAACCCACTTACTAGAGTAAAACTGACATATTTAATAGGAAATTCCCATTTTTTTTAAAAATAGGGATATTGGACTTAACGTGGGGTTTTTTCTGTATTTATGCCATGTGATATCATCAGCCGCCATAAAAAGCAGTAAATATACAGCCTACGATTATAGGAAACCTCTAATGAAACTTGAGATGCCCCCCTTTCAGCAAGCCAAGCTCTTGGTTATCGGCGATGTCATGCTGGATCGATATTGGCATGGCGCCGCCTCGCGTATCTCACCAGAGGCGCCGGTACCGGTTGTGCAGGTTGGCAGCCAAGAAGACCGTCCAGGTGGAGCTGGAAACGTGGCACTGAATATTGCAGCTCTGGGTTCGGCGGCTACCCTTATCGGTGTTGTAGGTAAGGACGATAATGCGCAGGATTTGGAGTCTCGCCTTACCGCTGCTGGAGTTTATTGCGAATTTTTGAAATCAGAAGATAAGCCGACCATCACTAAACTGCGAGTAATTAGCCAGCATCAACAATTAATTCGACTCGATTTCGAGGAAAAGTTTGATGAGCAAGACGTAGCTGATCTGCAATCGCTCGCGGCTTCTCTTCTTCCAAGCGCGCAAGCACTCGTGCTCTCAGACTATGCGAAGGGTGCATTGCAAGATGTGGCCGCCTTGATCAAGCTCGCCAGAGGGAAAAATATTCCAATCATCGTCGATCCGAAAGGAACCGATTTTGAAAAATATCGCGGATCGACCCTGATTACGCCAAACCTGAGTGAATTCGAATCGGTTGTCGGACCTTGCGCAAACGAAGAGGAACTGGTGCGCAAGGGGCTCAAACTAATGAATGACCTCGAATTGCAGGCCATGCTTATCACCCGTGGTGAGCATGGCATGACATTACTGCGTCCAGGCTCAGAGGAATTGCATCTGCCCGCACGCGCGCGTGAAGTATTCGACGTGACCGGTGCAGGCGACACGGTTATCTCTGTGCTCGCGTCTGCACTAGCGGCAGGCGATGATATCGCCGAAGCAACAGCTATTGCGAACCTTGCCGCAGGATTAGTAGTCGCAAAGCTGGGCACCGCGGCGATAAGTGGCCCTGAATTACGCAGAGCGATACTGGCTGAGCAGAATTCTGGTATGGGTGTTATGACGGCGGAACAACTTAGTATCGCCGTGCATGATGCCAAAGCTCACGGAGAAAAGATCGTATTCACTAATGGTTGCTTCGATATCATTCATGCTGGGCACGTCGGTTATCTAAGCCAAGCGAAAAATCTCGGCGATAGACTCATCGTAGCGATCAATGCAGACGAATCAGTTACGCGACTGAAGGGGCCTGGTCGGCCAATTAACCCTGTTGAGCGAAGAATGGCCGTGCTCGATGGTCTAGAGGCGGTGGACTGGGTCGTAAATTTTGAAGAGGACACGCCAGAGGCGCTGTTGAAATCTTTGCAGCCAGACATTCTTGTTAAGGGTGGGGACTACTCTTTGGAGCAGGTTGTCGGCGGCGAGTATGTTCTTTCTTACGGTGGCGAAGTGAAAGCACTCGAATTTCTAGACGATTGCTCTACCTCGGCTATAGTAGAAAAAATGAAGGACTCGGGCTAGAAGGCTTTAGGCTAGCAGTAAGCAATAGAACACCGTTACTGCACGGCTTCTACATTTTCCTGCAGGTGGGTTGGATTTATAGTTCCCACTATCACGCTAGTGACACCTTCTTTGTCTAGCGCGAAACGTAAATTTCCCTCAGTGAAGTTAGCGCCAACAGGACTCTCAACGTTATCACCAGCTATGCAATCGTGGCCGCTATTCAATGCCTTCTTTACGAGAATTCCTTTCTCGAGCGCGAGCGCATGATCGATCACTATCGCGTCGTCCTGCATTGAAGGATTGTAGGTCACCATCACCAAGTCAAGCATCTCAACGGCCTTCATGCCGCCTTCCACAGTCTTGGTGGACATACCGACGGCTTTAATAAGGCCTTCTCCCTTGAGTCGTAGAAGGGTTTCAGCACAATCGCTGGATTCGAGAATCTTGCAGTCTTGTCCATCGGAATGAATCAAGACGATATCAAGGTAGTCAGTTCCTATGTCACGCAGACTACGTTCGATACTGCGTTGTGTATGCTTTGCAGAAAAGTCGTAGTAGGACTTCCCAGCAGTAAACTCTTCACCGACCTTGCTGCAAATAATCCAATCTTGCCGGTTTTTTAGGAGGCGCCCCAAGCGTTGCTCGCTGCTGCCATAAGCGGGTGCTGTATCGATGAAGTTGATGCCGAGGTCTTTGGCTTGGTCAATCAAAGCGGATACCTCCTCATCGGAAGGAAGCGAGAAACCACTGGGATACTTAACCTCTTGATTGCGGCCGATCTTGACCGTGCCGAAGCCTAGACAGGAAACCTCGAGGCCGGTTTTCCCCAGCTTTCTTTTTGCCAAACCCATTCGTTTCTAATCCCAGCGTGAAGTCGCAATCTCTGCGGCTTCTAGTACATCACTTAAATCCTGCTCAGCGGCAGCGGCAGTGCTTGAGGGAACAATTCCGCTAGCAGCGAAATGCTCAGTAATGCTATCGGCCAAATTCGGTGTAAGAGTTAGCTTCGTGGGCCATGCAACCAACACATTACTTTCTTCACTAAAATAGGCATTTTCCGGGCGGTAGTTGTTGTTTACATTGGCTTCCGCTCTATCGATGGCAAAGCAGTGAAATTTCATATCTGCAAAATTTATCCAAGGGAATAAAGTTGTTAGAAGCGTTCGAGCGGAATGAATCTGTGCGTTCGCTTCTTTGCCCACGCCGGCTTCGGCGATCTCACCGCCGAGGTACCAAACCGTTTCTCCCTCCGCATCGCTATGGGAGGTTACAGTTAGCGTCGGTGTTAGCTTAAAGCTATCCCCTATACAGTGCACAAAGACAGAAGGGAGATTCTTTCCCTTCACATAGACCATGTTCAACGGCCTCAATTGACTCTTTGGCTTCGCTAGGCCCGCATCATCAATGAGTTGCTGATTGCCTTTGCCGGCGCTGAAAATAAACTTCTGCGCTTTAAGAGAAAATTGCGTGTCTGTATCACCAAATGAGACAGCATTGACCAACCCCGATTCATTACGCTCGAACGTATAGCTCCCAGGGCTTATTCTGAATATCCAGTCACGCTGCTTCTCGGTTAACACTTCGAGTAGGGAGTTAGTATCTACCACAAAGTCCGGAAGTCTATAGAGCGTACCCTTGACGGTGGCGGCCTTGAAGAAGTCTGGATAGTCTTGCTTCTCTACCGCTGTAACTCTTCCGCTTAGGCTCTTGCTGCCGAGGAAGGTTTTAAGCTTCGAGCGAAATCCTGAGTCGGACCACATGTAGTAGTGTTCGCTGAGTACACGGCACCCTCTAAGGTCGATTTCTGCCTCGCCGGCTAGAGCGCTCCGCCAGCGTGCAGGCATATCGGATATGATATTAGCCGCATCACTTAGGGCACCATTTAGAGCATATTTGAGACCGCCATGGATAATGCCTTGTGAAGCGAGGGTCTGACCACAGCCGAGCTTGTCAGTCTCCAGCAATATGGCGTGATAGCCTTGATCGCGTAAGCGGTTCAGCAACCACAGGCCCGCAATTCCGCCGCCAAATATAACGATGTCGGTTGAATAGCTCGATGTCATTCGTTACCTTGGCTCGGTGCTGTAGTTGATGTGTGGGACGTGAGTGCCGGGTCTGCATTCGGATAGACTGCAGGACTCAAATTATATCGGCATAAGGGACTATTTCCCAATTACTTCCCTATCGCAGCGGCAAACTAAATAACTAGGCTGGGTTTTCATGCATCGAATTATCTACAGTGTCATTTTCTATCTCGCACTGCCTGTAATTATCATCCGCCTTTTGGTCCGATCTTTAAAAGTGCCGGCCTATCGAAAACGCATTGGTGAGCGTTTTGCTCTCCAGCCGATGCCTAAGGAGTTCGCCAAGAGCAAACTTACACTATGGATCCATGCGGTTTCGGTAGGTGAGACAGCTGCATCCGCGCCATTGGTAAAAGAATTGCAGCGTCTCTATCCTGACGCTCAGATTGTTATGACAACCATGACAGCCACCGGCTCAGACCGCGTCCGCATGCTTTTCGGCGGGTCAGTGATGCATGTCTACATTCCTTACGACCTGCCAGGCGCCTGCAATCGGTTCCTTGATAAATACCGTCCTCATCTTTTGATCTTAATGGAGACAGAGCTATGGCCAAATTTAGTGCATTCTTGTCATCGTCGAGGCGTCAAACTGTTGTTGGCGAATGGCCGGTTATCGGGGCAATCGGCAGCAGGTTATGGCCGTTTCGCGACATTTACGCGCAGCCTTTTAGAGAAGGTCGATTGCATAGCTGCTCAAGCTGCGCCCGATGCACAGCGTTTCATCGATCTTGGGGCCAATCCAGAACAGGTAGTAGTTACTGGTAGCTTAAAATTCTTAGTTAACGTGAGTGAGAAAGAGAAGCAAGCGTACTTTGCCGCAATCGAAAAAACAGCGCGACCTGTCCTAGTTGCAGCTAGCACACGTGAGGGTGAAGAAGAGAAAGTGTTAGCCGCGTTCAAAAAATGTCTTGCTGAAATCCCTTCTTTACTTTTGGTATTGATTCCACGACATCCTGAGCGATTCGTCAAGGCTGGCAAATTAAGCGAAGACGAAGGTCTCACTACAGTGAGGCGAAGTGACGGTGCAGTAGTAGAGCCT
>Ga0209632_10000393_pt1 | contig 46068 bp, 45 predicted proteins | sample COG_10_FD_184754 | JGI IMG/M metagenome (GOLD analysis project Ga0209632, IMG submission 184754) | Pelagic Microbial community sample from North Sea - COGITO 998_met_10 (SPAdes) (version 2) | ecosystem: Environmental > Aquatic > Marine > Neritic zone/Coastal water | place: Helgoland, sampling... | reverse complement strand
CCGCAGAAACGCCTATACGGAGCCCCGTGTAAGACCCCGGACCTTTACTAATCCCTACCGCTGCGATTTGTGTTTTGGATACGTTAGCTTTTTTTAGAAGCTCATCGATATAAACATGTAAACGTTCTGCATGAGAAAACTGAAGACTGTTATCTTCTTTTAAACCAATCAAGAGGCCGTTTTTTGATATAGATACTGAACAGTTAGTAGTAGAGGTCTCTATGTTTAATATATATGCCATAAGTTACTGAGTCAACGGTTTGCCCATATAAAAGTCTAAAACTTTTGTTTTAAAAATAAAATCAAATTTAGCCTTTATTAGGTTAGCCTCTGCATTTACTAATTGGACTCTGTTTTGATCAAGTTCGAAAGCATTTAAAGCGCCTATGTCATAACGCTCTCGTGCGTTGTCAAATGATAATTGGCGTGCTTCTAAAGATTTATTAGAAGCTATAAATGTTTTCATAGCTGCTTGTGCATCTGTATACGCTCGCTGTATATTACTTTCAAGATCTAACTTCGTTTTATCTAAATTAAGTTTTGCGTTATCTTCCTGGATTTTAGATTTTGCGACAGCTGTTTTGTTTTGGAACCTTGAAAATAATGGAACAGTTATATTTAGGTTAAATCCATGGCCTTTGTTATCATTTATTTGTTGGAAAAAAGAGTTGCTCTCAGATAGGTTAGAAAAGTTAGCCCCTGTATTAAATCCATATCCAAAACTTATTGAAGGGTAGTATCCGCTTTTTGAAATATCCGTAGATAGTGCAGCACTTTCCTGATTTTTTTCAGCAATTTTTATTTCTGTTCTATTTAATAATGCAAAGTTAAGTACCGTATCTATATCATTATAAATTAATTCTTCGGAAGGATCTGAAATCAAAAGAGATTCAACCTCAAACCCTTTATATGGGACTTGTAAAAGCTGGGATAAGCTTAATATCGCTAGATCATAGTTGTTTTGAGCGACTGTAAAAAGTTGCTCGTCACTACTATAAGTTGCCTCAGCATCATAAATATTTGCTTGAGGTTGGACACCCGCTTCTACCAATGCACTAACCTGTTTAATTTGATTTACAGAAAAATCGACTTGTGTTTTAGCTATTTGTAAATTCTCTTTATTGAATAAAACATTTAAATAAGCATTAACTACATTTAAGGATACATCGTCTTTTATACGACTGAGCTCTAACTTACTCGCTTCCTTATTAACTAGCGACTGCTTGTAAGTGTTAATATTTCTAAAGCCATTAAAAACAGTTTGTGACAAGTTAAGTCCTACATTAGAAGAATGAAATGTCCTGTCAATAAAATTACCCTCAAAAAGCTCCACATTACCTACATTTAGGTTTTGAGAAAAGTTGAGTCCAGCACCAGGCAAAAATTGACCTTTGGCGGCTGTAATATCTTGATCATTTATAAGCAGATTATTTTGAGCCTGCTTCACAGAAATGTTGTTTTCTATAACATGATTAATACACTCTTTTAAAGTCCATTTTTTTTGAGCAAAACTGCTTAATGTTCCCATAAGAAAAAGAACTGTACATATATGTTTCATAGGTTTGAGGGTTTTATTATTCATCGTCTTCGTCTTCTTCATCTTCATTATTTTCTTCAGATGCTTTGTTCCATATTTTGACTTCATCCCCTTCTTTAATGCCTTCAATAATTTCCACATTTATGCCATCAGAAATTCCGATCTCAACATTTTTGGTTTGAAAGCGACCATTTTCTTTTAGAAGTTCTACAAAAGGTTTTTCTGTAATTCGATTGAACTGTAAAAGCGCTTCCTTAATAACCAGAACACTGTCTTTACTTTCAAGTTCAATTTCAGCATTGGCACTGTAACCGGCGCGAATTCTTGTACTAGAATCAATATCTACATCTGCTTTTATGGTAAACTGAACAGCTCCGTTTTGCTCAACCCCTTTAGGAGCCACAAACGTTAGGACTGCCGGGAATTCTTTTTCGTTGATAGCCCCTAATACGACTATAATATCTTTCCCTTCTTCTAGCTTCCCAACTTCAGACTCGTCTACCTTTCCTTCAAATATCATTTGACTCATATCTGCAACTGTAGCAATCGTGGTTCCTGCATTAAAGTTATTACTTTGAATAACCTGATCCCCTTCACGTACAGGAATTTCAAGGATGGTCCCTGGGATTTGAGCTACAATGGTTGTGTTGGCTGAACTTCCACCAGAAAGCGATCCCTGTTTAATGATTTGATAATCATCTTGGGCTTGTTCGTAGTTTTCTTTAGATTGGTTTAAACTTAACTCGCTGTTCTCAAAATCTTGTTTAGAAATTACTCCTTTATCAAAAAGTGTCTTATTTCTATTAAAAACTGTTTGAGAGTTATTAAAGGAGAGTTTTAAAGAATTAATACGGCTTTTAGCACTTACCAGCGCTTGTTCGTTAGGGACCACTCTAATTCTAGCGATTAAGTCCCCTTTTTTAACTAGGTCGCCTTCCTCTACAAAAATGGCATCTATTATTCCTGAGATTTGTGGTTTTAATTCAATTTCTTCCTCCGGATTTAGCTTACCAGTCGCCACTATTTTAGTGTCTAATGTGCTAAAAAACGGAGATTCCGTTTTGTAGTCTATTATCTCTTTGGCGTTTGAGTCCTTGAAGTATTTTAACACATATACTAATGCTAGTAGTACGGCAATACTTAAAATAATTTTTACAGTTTTATTCATTTTTTTTGATTTATTATTCTTCTCTTAATGCTTCGATTGGTTTAACGCTTGTGGCTTTAAAGGCGGGTATAAGGCCTATTAAAGTTCCTAAAACAATTAATATTATTAAGGCAATAAACACAACCGCTATTGAAACAGAGGCATTGACTAATGTTGCATCTTCACCTTGACCCCATACTTTATCTACTGCTATTAAAATCCAACCCCCTGAAATAATTCCCAATAGGCCGGCTATTAGAGTTAAAAACACCGCTTCAACCACAATTTGACGTTTAATTTCAAAAGGGGTCGCGCCCAAAGCTCGCCTGACTCCAATTTCTTTGGTGCGCTCTTTGACTGTAATTAACAATATGTTTCCAATTGCAAACACCCCTGCAATTAGTGTGGCGAGTCCTACAAACCATGTAAGAAATTGCATTCCTTTTAGAAACCCAGTAATTTTCGCAAATTCCTTACCCAAGTTAAAACTTCTAAAGGCTTGTTTGTCATTGGGATGTATTTTATTTAAATTTTTAAGCAACAACTTAGCGTCCTGTTCTATTTGTGATATATCAAATTCTGGCTTTCCTGTAATCATAACGAAGCCAATTTTATCTCCCGTATTATAAATTTGCTGAAAGCTCGTAAATGGAATATGAATAACATCGCCTGAAAAATCAATATTACCAGGTTCATAAACACCCACAACTTTAAAGTTACTGTTATTAATTTGAACGTATTTTCCTAAGGGGTCTTCATCCTTTTCAAATAATTGTTTATAAATATCTTGCGCTAATACAGCTACTTTTCGCTTAAGGTCAATATCATTTTGATTGATAAAACGTCCTTTAGTTAAACGTTTCTTTTGAACTTCATTTGAGACGGGAAAGTCTCCTGAAACACTAAAATTAGCTGAAAAAACTCCATTTATAACTAGGGCACTATTTTGATTTTTTGGCACCACAAACTCAACTCCTTGAATGTTTTCTTCAATTTTTTTAACGTCTGACAGCGTTAGCTGAACGCGTTTACCTTCCTGAAACCCCTTAAAGGGCTTGCTAGTTACGCTTGGAATAATAAAAACACTATTTGTTGCGAAATCTCCAAAGATTCGATTGAAAGAATTTTCCATCCCTCTTGCAGCGCCCAAAAGTGCAATGAGCAATAAAATTCCCCACCAAACACCAACCATAGTGATTCCCGTGCGCAATTTATTTTTGCTCATGCTGTCATAGACTTCTTGCCATGTATCGCTATCAAATAAAAATTTAATCATTTAGTCGTCTCTTAGTGCTACTATTGGTTTAATTTTAGATGCTTTTTGAGCGGGTAAATACCCCGCAAGAGTTCCAGCTCCAATTAGTGTAAGAGTGGCCGAAATAACAAGGCTTCTGCTCACAGAAGGGTCCGTAATAAAATAGGTTTTAAGAACTGGGCTAGCCCACTCTAAAATCCCTACGCCGGCCAAAAGACCAATATATCCCGCAAGAGTGGTTATTAAAATAGACTCTATCAAAATGATCGAAACAATCGATTTTGGGGAAGCGCCAAGTGCTTTTCTAATTCCAATTTCTTTAGTCCGTTCTTTGACTATAAAAATCATGATGTTACTGATTCCAACAACCCCCGCAATAAGAGTTCCCATTCCAATGACCAATATCAAAATTCCTAAAACAGAGGTCATTTGATTAATCCCTTTATTTTGCATCGCCCTGTTATAAACCCGAACAGCGCGTTGGTCATTTGGAGCTATATTAAAACGGTTTTTTAATTTTTTTTCTAAATCCAGCCCAAAATCAATTGCTTGATTATAGTCAAAATCCGGGTTATAAGTAAGATTAATTTGATCTACATAATCATTATTACCATAAATTTGTTGAGCCGTGCTCAAAGGCATGTAAATAATTCGTTCTTCATCATCACCACCGTCATCAGAAAATACCCCTACTACTTTATACGAAATCCCACTCAAATTAATCTTTTTCCCCAAAGCAGAGGTTCTTGAAAACATTTCTTCTTCAACCAACTTGCCAATAACGATCACCTTTGTTCGATTGTCGATATCTAACTGATTCACATAGCGACCTGAATAAACTTTAGATTTTTCGACATATTGATTGTCTGGGTTCACGGCTATTAAAGAATAATTATTTTTATTGTTTTTATAACTAGCCGTTATGTTTTTAAACACCTTTGTGGCAATATATTCGGTCTCAGCATCAAAGTCTTCTTTTATATAAGCAAAATCTTGGTTTTTGAGTTGAATCCGTCGACCTGCCTGTAATCCTTTATGAGCCTTGGAGGTCTTTCCTGTTCTTATAAATATGGCATTTGAAGCTTCATCCACAAAAGTTTCACTAAAAGTATTATTAAGTCCATTGGCAAGACCAAATAATATGGTGAATAACAAAATTGCAAAGGTCACCGTAAAACCGGACAGCAAACTCCGTGTACGATTTTTGTTGATGCTTTGAAAAATTTCGCGCCAAAGATCGATATCAAACATGTGATTCTGCTCTTACTTGTGTTACTTTTTTATCTTCCATAATAACGCCATCTCTTAAACGGATTATTCGTTTACACATCGCCGCAATATCTTCTTCGTGGGTCACTATCAAAATCGTTTTTCCCTCGCCATTGAGTTGCTGTAAAAATGCCATGATATCGCTTGAAGTAGTAGTGTCTAAAGCACCTGTAGGCTCATCTGCTAAAAGTAGTTTTGGATCCGAGGCTAAGGCACGGGCAATGGCAACCCGTTGTTTTTGTCCACCAGATAATTCACTTGGCAAATGTGTTTCCCAATCTAAAAGCCCTACTTTTTGGAGGTGGAAGCGTGCTTCTACTTGGCGCTCTTTGCGTTGGAGTCCTTGGTAATATAAAGGCAAAGCTACATTTTCAAGGGCATTTTTATAATTGATAAGATTAAACGATTGAAAAATAAATCCTAAAAATTTATTGCGATAAATCGCAGCTTTCTTTTCTGTGAGATTTTTTATGGGAACATTGTCTAGTATGTAGTCGCCGCTGTCCGCCTCATCTAGCATCCCTATAATATTTAGAAGTGTAGATTTTCCGGATCCTGAAGACCCCATAATAGCCACCATCTCTCCACTTGCAATAGAAAGATCAATGCCCTTTAGAACGTGTAGACTTGAATCGCCAATGGCGTAGGATTTATGAAGTTTATTAATTTCTAACATAGGGGTGTATTAAATTCACTTACACAAGTAAGACTATCAAAGCTAAACTTTGTTACATTAATTAATTGAAAATTAATGTTAAAATCGGAGTAGATACACTGAAATTAAATTGCTAAATAAAACTATATGTTATAAAGCAGTGTTTTGTTATTAGAATGTTAAGAATAAATTTCAATATTATGCATTATATATTAAAATTTGCGTATTTTTGAGGATAAGTGGTGTTTGTTTGGTATAAATGATTTAATTTTCGAGAAACAAATTGTCATTTAAAATAAAGAAAGCTGTGGAGACGTTAAAGAAAGATAATGAAATTTTGAAATCATTTGGGCAAAACCTAAGAATGATTCGTCAGCAAAAACAATTGCGACAAAAGATAATTGCGGAACGTTGTGATATGGATAGCGGTAGCTATTCTAACATTGAGAATGGTAAACGAAATATTACATTACTAACACTTTCCAAAATATCAAAAGTATTAGAAACTCCTTTATCTGATTTAGTTAGGTTTTAGTTTTACTTATTATTTTCTTTTAAATAACGGTAAAGGTAAAAGGACAACCCCCCAATTAGTATATAAGGTATCACCATAAGATACACAATTCCATTGTTCACCCCCTTGGCCGTCGCTTGGCCCACCTCGCTCTCCAGTACAGCTCTGCACATAGCGCATTGTGCATTTAAATTAATAAATGATATTGAAAAAATAATAAATAAAATAGATCTTTTCACAGTTTAGACATAATAAGGTGAAATCATTATATACACTATTACACCAGTTACAGCCACATATAGCCAGATAGGGTAAGCAAACTTAACTATTTTTTTGTGTAAATCGTAGGCCCCTAAATAAGCTCTTAAATAGCTAATTAAAACCAGCGGAATTACAATAACAGAAAGTACAATATGACTTATTAAAATAGAATAATAAATAGAGGAAATCGGCCCTTCATATTTTGTAGGATCACTGGTCATATGATAAGCTACATACATTATTAAGAAAATCAGAGAACAAGCGATTGCTGTTTTCATTAAAGTTTCGTGAACACGTCTCTTTTTGTTTTTGATTGCAATTAGTGCAGAAACCAACAAAAGAGCCGTTAGACCATTTATAGAGGCATATATTGGCGGTAAGAATGACAGCGGCTCTACATTAGGAATGCGGACCTTGAACAAAAGAGCAACGACCACGGGAATTACCACTGATACTATGTTGACCCAAAGTTGGTATTTACTTTTCGTAGTTTTATTTTTCATCTCCTAATAATTTTAAAATATCTTCTTTTAAAGCCGTAATATCTTCAGATTCCCCGTCTTCATCAAATTGCTCCGCCTGACTAATAATTCCTTTATAATATATTTTAGGATTTCCGAAAGCATCCGTTCTGGAGCGAATATACCCTTCTTTATCAATCAGTGCAAAATTCCCGGAGTGCTCAAAACCTCCAGCAGCACCATCAACCTCTGCTGCATAAAGATTAAATCCTGAGTTTGCGAGGTTATAAATAGCTTCTTTATCTCCGGTCATGAAATTCCAATTGGGATTGGTAACTCCGTTGTTTTCAGCATAATTTTTGAGGACTTCTGGAGTGTCAAAATCTGGATTAATGGTGAAAGAGGCAATTCCAAAATTACTATGTTGCGTAAATGTGTTTTGAATGTCAACTAAATTTTTGGTCATCCTGGGACAAATTGTTGGACATGTAGAAAAAAAGAATTCAACCAGATATACTTTCCCTTTATAGTCATTATTGGAAACCAACGTTCCATTTTGATTAATAAAACTAAATGGAATAACTTTTTTTTTCTGACCATTTATGACAAGATAAGAAAGGGAAGTCTGATTAGCAACGGTTAACTTAACATCTTTACTTCGACTTTCTGAGCGTGTAACATCCTTGTTTTGAATCCGATTTACAATTCTAGGAATCACAATAATTCCAAAAATTAAAATAATAAACGAAACGCCGACATAAGAATAATTAGTTTTTTTCATCTCCTTTTAGATCATCTGCTCTACGACTTGTAGAATTAAAATTTCCTTTTCGCTTTTGACGGTATTCTGTAAACAAAATACGCACATCTTCACTCATTTTATTTTTTAGTACAGAAACTTCAAGGCAGTCATATGAACTGAGTCCAAAAATAGGTGAATTTCTTTTTATTTCATTTTTATCCCGATCGTCCAAACGTCCTCTTTGATTTCGTTCTTTATCAATAATAAAAACATCAGATGTTTTAAGACTAGCGTCTAAAACAGCAGATATTTTGAGTTCTTGGTATGCCGCCAACACGTCTTCTTTAGAGCCAAACCCAAACTTCCAATACTCCAAAAACTCGTATTGATTCAATTCTTTTTCCAATAGTGCTACCTGAGCCTTTGCAGATTCTGGTACTAAAACTACAATCTGAAACCGCTTAAAACCTCTAAACTTATCATAAACGAGCTCTTTTAGGTTGAGGGCTAAAATAGCATCATCCATAGGAGTCTCGCCTAAAAATCCTAATACTGTGAGGTGGCTTTCTAAACGTAGGTCGTCTCCATTCTTATCAACGAAATTAGTGAGTTCTGGCAGATCTTTTTTAAGAATATCAAGTGTCTTATAGTTGTGTTTTGAAGGGTATAAAAACAACAAAAACAGAACCGGTAAAAAAAACAGTACTGTGAGCACAAAAGGCTTTTTAAGTTTGGTGATATTCATAATACAAAAATAAAAAAGACGGCCTAATTAAGCCGCCTTTAAATGTTAATATTTATCTATTTTTTAAAAGTCACGTTTCACAAATCCATTTGTGTAAACAGATTCAATATAACCGGCTTCTTGAAGTAAGATAAAGAGAAGGTATGATATTAAAAAGATTGTAGTCCAAACAACCAATCTTCTTAGTGCTTTTGTTTCGTCACGTAAGTGCATGAAATCCCAAGCAATATAATATGCTTTTATAACGGTAAGTACAATAAACAGCAAGTTTAAACTTTTCATATAAATAAATCCTGAAAAGACTATGTTTCCGAGAAGGGCTCCAAAGCCACCTTCAAAAGGCGTCATGGAGGGAGTCATTAAAGATGCCGGTTTGTAGATCCCTAAAACAACTTCTACTGCGGTGATAATAGAGAGTAATATAAGAACCCCCCATATTTTCTGTGTGTTAGACTTAAACTTAATTAAGCCTCTAAAAATTTCTAATTTATGTGCGTGATCTGCCATTTTAAAAAATATATAATTAAACTAGGTAAAAGAATGTGAATACAAATACCCAAACTAAATCTACAAAGTGCCAATATAAACCTACTTTTTCTACCATTTCGTAGTTTTTTCTACGTTCGTACGTTCCAATAATAACATTAAAGAAAATAATGATATTAATGATCACTCCAGACAAGACGTGAAATCCGTGGAAGCCTGTAATAAAGAAAAAGAAATCTGCGAATAGCGGTGCTCCATATTCATTAACTTCTAGATTAGCACCTTTTACATAACGCCTTCCGTTATTCTTAACTTGAGCTAAAGAAGCTTCTCTAGAAAGCACTGTTTTCTCACCTTTTTCGTTAATCGTTTGTGTTCGCACCAAAATTGAAGGGTGTGCTTCTAGTCCGTGATATACGTCATTTACAGAAAATGCAGGTAAGGCGCTTTCTTCTACAAACCAGAGTCCGTTTTTGTTCTCATGTTGTGTGCGCTCTGTATGGGAAGCTGTGGTGAATTCTTCAACAGCTACACGCTTAAATACTAAATCGCCATCAATTGTTTTATATTCTCCAAATTGTAAGATATTTCCTCCTTTGGTTTGTACCGCTCCATAATCACCTTGAATGAATGTAGCCCATTCCCATGCTTGTGAACCCACAAAAATAGCCCCACCAATAATGGTAAAAAACATGTACCAAATGACTTTGTTTTTTTTCATTTCATGACCTGCGTCTACGGCTAAAACCATGGTTACGGATGACATAATTAAAACAAATGTCATGAAAGCAACGTAAATCATTGGAAGTTCTTGTCCATGTAAAAATGGAACGTGCGTAAAGACCTCATCCGCTATAGGCCAATAGTCAATAAACTTAAATCTTGAAAATCCATAGGCTGCTAAAAAGCCTGAAAAGGTTAATGCATCGGAAACGATGAAAAACCACATCATCATTTTTCCATAACTTGACTTAAGCGGTTGGTTGCCTCCGCCCCAAGTTTTTCCTTCTGTTCCGGTGCTAACTACTGTAGAATCCATAAGGGTAATTTATTTTTTGAGTTGTGCAAAAATAAGCATTTTATTTAGTTAAAGAAATATAAAAAGAAAAAGAGGTACACCCATAGAACATCTACAAAATGCCAAAAATTAGAGGCCAGGTCAAACCCGAGTCTATTTTCATTTGAATATTTCTTATTTAATAGGTTGATAATGACTACAAATAGGCATATAATTCCTGCCAAAACATGAAGAATATGAACGACTGCAATGACATATATATAGGACATAGTAATGTTACTTGTTGGCCCAGTAAAATTATATCCGGATGCTATTATTTGATTAAACCCTTGTATTTGGGAGTAAATAAATGCAATTCCGAGGACAAAGGCTCCGATCAAAAGTGAAGTGGTAACCGCAGCTTGATTCTTTTTTAAAGTTTGCTTGGCTAAAAACAACATAACACTACTCAATATAATAATTAAAGTACTGTAAGTGAAGGCGCTTGGCAATGTGAAATTTGCCAACCAATCTTCACGTGAGCTACTCACAATAAAGGCACTTGTAAGCCCTGCAAAAGACATGACTAGAGAAATAATCCCAAACCATAACATCATTTTTTTTGCGCGCTTTTGTTTTTCCTGGGTAGTTCCTTGTGTTAAATCCATAGTCTAATAAATTTATCTAAAACATATATAATTTGAATGGCAGTTATGTAAACAACGCTGGCCAACATAAGTTGTCGCGCTGCTTCCTTCGTTTGATTTTTAAAAAGCTGAAAGCCGTAGTGCAAAAATACAAGGCCACATGCAAAAACTAAAACTGCAGCCAATGTAGACAGACTTAGAGACCCTGTAAAACCAAAGGCAGGTACTATAGAGATTAACAGCGTCCAAGCGATATAAATAATGGACTGAAGCGCCGTACCCTTGTCGCGTTTTCCTGTTGGCAACATATTGAATCCTGCTTTTTGATAATCATCATGCAGGAACCAACCTATGGCCCAAAAATGCGGAAATTGCCAAAAAAACTGAAGCATAAATAACACCCCCGGTTCAATACCGAATTTTCCAGTAGCCGCTACCCACCCCAACATAAAAGGGATAGCTCCTGGAATCGCACCAACAAAAACCGATAACGGCGTCTTTGTCTTCAAAGGAGTGTAAGCGCTTGTGTACAAGCAAATTGATATCGCGCCAAACATAGCGGTTCTTTCATTAATACTGTATAAAATAGAGAGGCCAGTAACCGTTAAAATCACTGCTAAGACAAAAGCATAAGTAACGCTCATGCGCCCCGTTGGAATAGGTCTGTTTTTTGTGCGATCCATTAAGGCATCTAAATCTCGCTCAATAATCTGATTAAAGACGTTAGAAGCTCCAACCATAAAATAACCCCCAACTGCCAAGAGCACTAAAGTAGGGAAGTGAACAATTTCTGCTGCTAATAAATACCCGGCTATAGATGAAAACACAACACTCACAGACAGGCCCATCTTGGTCACTGCCTTGAAATTAGCAAGGAATGACGACGGGGCAGTCAATGTATATGTAGTGTTTGGCATAGAGGTGAAATTTCTTCACATTTGAGACGCAAAGATACTTCTAAAATCCATTTTAGCAATGTAATTTTATGAAATAAACATCGTTTTTTGAAGGGTATTTTACTTACATCACAAAACGATAGGTGAGCTTCAGTAAGAAAATATTTTGAGGACGTTGATCTAAAATACCTGTTTCAAGATCTTCAAACAATCCAATCGAAGGTGAAACGCTGCTAATTACTCCTTGAGACCAGACTAAAAACATCTCAGAACCAGGAATATATTCCCATCTCAGAACCAGGTTAGAATTAAATAAAACGCGTGAAAAATCTGGATTTTCAAAATTATAGTCGCTTGTTCCGTCAAAATTTTCGTCAATACTATAGGCCCCATTTATCAAATTAACCTGCTCCGGAGCATACTGCTGGAAGCGATCATTTAAACGGGCTGCAGTTGCATTGGTTACGTACTTAAGATCCGTGTAAACTCCACGAGACACAAAAGGCTGGCCGTAATACTGAATCGATAGGTTTGGGTTTAATGTATAATCAAAACGGATAGATGCTTGAAAAGTTTGATTGTCAATTGTTCCCAAAACATAGCGAGTTCCATTAGTGTACGAAGCTTGGGTTATATATTGGGTTTTACTAGGACGCGAGCTATACTCGGGAGCTATTGAAATATTAAGTGCATTTGTTGGCTGATAGTTTAGTTCCGCTTCAATTTTTAGAAAAGAGAATTCATTACCTTTTGACTGTGAGATAATAGCTCCTAGCTTGGTATAGAATTTTTTTCTCTTGTCTGAATTTATAAAAAGATATTGATAACCATTTTTAGAAATACGCCATCTTGGACCACCCCTCAAGGTCGTATTCATGTAATTCCTGGGACTGTAGGCTGCTCCAAAATCAAGTGTCCAATTATTTACAAAACGAATATCGCCATAGAGATCATACTGCAATCTGTTATGATTGCCTTCAAAATCGGATTTTGAAAACTGACTTAATCTAACCTTTAAGTCTCTAAAAATGCTCACAGGCTTTATAGTCCTATAGCTAAGATTAACAAATTGAGTTATGTCATCCGCGCTTCTTAAAAACCCTATATCGTTTAACTCCAGTTCTGGAGAGACCCATTTAAAGCCTGCGTTGTAATTCCAATGCTGACCTCCAATTTTACCGAAGTCAAAGCGGCCGCCAGTTCCTGTTAGTGAGGTTCGGTTGGGATCTACCTCTAAGTGACTTGCATCCACCCTGTTAAATAAGTGTGTCAAATTTTCTTGGGTAAGCTTAATCGACTCTTTACTTCCTTCTACATGGCTCACTACCATACTGGTTTCAATATAATACGCTCTATTCTTCCATTGATGTTTAAAGTCAACCCCTCCTGAGTAGGCCGATCTTCTCAGCTCTGATACTTCAGCAGAAAGTGAGCGGTTTGTTGCCGTAAACATCCCTCCCAAAAAAGTGTTTTTATTATTAAAATCTTTTTGAACACGACTTACAAAATAATTAGTAAAAGGTTCGGCAAGTGATTCGGTCGTATTTCCATCGATGTTTATTTGTGTAAACTCCCTAGATGTCATACTTTCTAAAATCCCAATAGACCAGCCATTTTTAGTTTTGCCACTAAACTTTGCAGCACCTAATATTGTCGTGTTTTGGGGCTGATTCACAAATGCGTCTCCTGTGTTTGTAGGATAAACTTGTGGACTTCTGCCTATGCGACGAGAAAAAAACAAGTTATCACGGTTACCTGAAAATTGATAATTGAATATATTTTTATTTTCGACAAAGAAAGGGCGTTGTTCCCTGTTAAAAACCTCAAATCCATCTAATGCAATTGCTGCTGGGTCAGCTTCAACTTGACCAAAATCAGGGTTGATCGTAACATCCAGGGTGAGGTCATTTGTAATCCCAATCTTAGCATCTAAGCCAGCGTTGAAACTAAAATCGTTGCCATCCAAATAGGGATTCTCTGACTCGGCTTCATAACGATCTAATTTGGTAACTGTAAAGGGTTGTATTTCAATTTGTTTTTGAGGCTTTATATTGTTAATGCCGTGTAACTCTCCTGCTTCACTAACCCAACCAGCAGAACCTATGGGGATTCGATCCCAGTTAGAAATTTCGTTGTCTTTAAAATAATTACGTGATATGTTCAACCCCCAAACCTGCTGTACATCATTGCTAAATCGTAATTGACTTAACGGGATTTTTAATTCCGCAGACCAGCCATCACTGTCAATTACAGCTTTGGTTGTCCATATAGGATCCCAACTAGCGTCAATATTATCTCCATTGTCTGTAATAATTTCGTCACCTCTTACGCCTGCAGCAGTTACTGTAAATAAAAAGGCCGTTCGCAGGTCGTGATAGCTATCTATAAGAATATTAATACGATCCCCCACAAATCCATCTCTTCTTGAAAGACGATTCGTGATTGTTTCAGGTGCTGGATCAAAAGCTTTTAACGCTATATATAAATGTTTTTGATCATACAGTATTTTAAACTTGGTTTGAACTGAGGGTGGAGTGTTTTCATCTGGAGATAATTCAATGAAGTCACTCCCCCACTCAACGGAGTCCCATACAGAGTCCTCTAAAACACCATCAATATTAGGGGGCAGAACACCCGCAATATTTTTGGTAGTATAGATTTTAGGGTTTGGTGAAACCAAATCTTGGGCCATTAAATGAGCACTTATAATCAGGGCAAGCGTGATGGATATAATAAATTTCATAGATCAGCAATTAAAATAGACTTGAGGAGTTGAATATAATAACTAGTGGTACAAATATGAAAATTCGATTTTGTAACATATTAAATTATTTGTTAAACTTTGTTGACTAGTGTGAAATTCAACAAGATGTAATCCATAACAATTATGCAATAAGCAATGAAAGTAATTGAAAATAAAACCCATAATAGATTTTGTTAATAACAATTTATAATTGTAGATTTGCAAACTCTTTTTTAAGGAGGAATGTTTAATTAGAAAAAATAACTAGTGTGGATACATTAAGCTACAAAACAATATCAGCTAACAAAGCTACCGTTCATAAAGAATGGGTTTTGGTAGATGCAGAAGGGCAAACGTTAGGACGTTTAGCTTCTAAAATTGCAATACTTTTAAGAGGTAAGCACAAGACTAACTTTACTCCCCACGTAGACTGTGGAGATAACGTTATTGTTATCAATTCAGAAAAAATAAATCTATCTGGAAATAAATGGACTGAAAAGACCTATATCCGACATACAGGTTACCCAGGTGGACAAAGATCATTAACTGCAACAGAGATGTTTTCTAAAGATCCTGCAAGGTTAGTCGAAAAGTCAGTTAAAGGAATGCTCCCTAAAAACAAATTAGGTGCTGCATTATTCCGTAATCTAAACGTTGTCGTTGGTGCTGCGCATTCTCATGAAGCACAGAAGCCAAAGGCAATCAATTTAAACGAAGTTAACTAATGGAAGTTATTCACAAAATTGGTCGTAGAAAAACGGCCGTAGCACGAGTTTACGTTTCTACAGGAAAAGGAACTATTACCGTGAACAAAAAAGATGTAAACACTTACTTTCCAACAGCAACTTTACAATACAAAGTAAACCAACCGTTAGCATTGACTAACAATGAGGGTAACTTTGATGTAAAGGTAAATGTGTTTGGTGGTGGTGTTACAGGTCAAGCGGAAGCAGTTCGTTTAGCTTTATCTCGTGCAATGTGCGAATTAGATGAAGAAAACAGAGGTATTCTGAAACCAGAAGGCTTATTAACAAGAGACCCTAGAATGGTTGAACGTAAGAAATTCGGACAGAAAAAGGCACGTAAGAAATTCCAGTTCTCTAAACGTTAATATTTTAAATTTAAACCAGTTATTGTTGTCTATAGTGGGCCAACCACTAAGACTTAGTTTAGCATCTAAATGCAGAAGGCCTTAAACAAAAAGCCGCTTATGCATTGCTAATTCAACAGAACGTAAACTATTACAAAATGGCATTAGTAGAAGTAAAAGAATTATTAGACAGTGGTGTACACTTTGGACACCTTACAAGAAAATGGGATCCAAACATGGCTCCTTACATTTACATGGAGCGTAATGGTATACATATCATTAACCTTTATAAGACAGCTGCAAAACTAGAAGAAGCTTCAGAAGCTTTAGCTAAAATAGCAGCGTCTGGTCGTAAAATCTTATTTGTTGCGACTAAAAAACAAGCAAAAGACATCGTCTCTGAAAAAGCAGGAAACGTTAACATGCCTTACATTACTGAAAGATGGCCTGGTGGAATGTTAACTAACTTTGTGACCATTCGTAAAGCTGTTAAGAAAATGGCTTCGATTGACCGCATGAAAAAAGACGGTACGTTTTTAACACTTTCTAAAAAAGAGCGTTTACAAGTAGATCGTTTGAGAGCAAAATTAGAAAAGAATTTAGGTTCTATCTCTGACATGACTCGTCTTCCAGCTGCATTATTTGTAATTGACATCAAACGTGAACACATTGCGATTAAAGAAGCTCAAAAATTAAACATTCCAATATTTGCAATGGTTGATACGAATTCTGATCCAAGACAAGTGGACTATGTAATTCCTGCAAATGATGATGCTTCTAAATCTATCGATAAAATTCTTACCAATGTTACCGAGGCTATTGCTCATGGATTAGCTGAGAGAAAAGCTGACAAAGATAGTAAAGATGCTGAAAAAGTAGCAGAAGCTCCTAAAGCTGAAAAAGTAGCAGAAGCTCCTAAAGCTGAAAAAGTAGCAGAAGCTCCTAAAGCTGAAAAAGCAGTAGAAGCTCCCAAAGCTGAAAAAGCAGCGAAAGCTCCTAAGGCTGAAAAAGTAGCAGAAGCTCCCAAAGCTGAAAAAGCAGTAGAAGCTCCTAAAGCTGAAAAAGCAGCAAAAGCTCCTAAGGCTGAAAAAGTAGCAGAAGCTCCTAAGGCTGAAAAAGCAGTAGAAGCTCCCGCAGTAGAGGAAACTAAGGAAGAAAAAGAATAAAAAAATTAATTATAAGTAATTAAGCAATAATAAAGTCGTTAAGTTCTTCTCACGGAAAATTTTAACGACTTTTTTTAAACTATTAAATCATGATAAAAATAACAGCTGCAGAAGTAAATAAATTAAGACAAGCGACAGGTGCAGGAATGATGGACTGTAAAAAAGCCTTGGTTGAAGCCGAAGGAGATTTTGATAAGGCGATTGACAACCTTCGAAAAAAAGGACAAAAAGTAGCCGCTAACAGAGCCGATCGTGACTCTTCAGAGGGTGCTGCCGTTGCTAAGATTAACGCTGACAACACAGTGGGTGTTGCTATTGTTTTAGGTTGTGAAACAGACTTCGTTGGAAAAAACGAAAACTTTTTAGCACTTGCTAGTCAGTTTGGCGATATCGCTTTAACTCAAGACTCAAAAGAAGCCTTTTTAGCGGCTGATTTTGGAGGAATGACGGTGGCGGATAAGCTAATCGAACAAACCGGAGTTATTGGTGAAAAATTAGACATAAAAGCATTTGAAAAAGTGGAAGCTGCTTATGTAGGTTCTTATGTCCACATTAACAAAATTGCTGCTGTTGTAGGCCTTTCTTCTAAAGTTAACAATGCAGATGTTTTAGTTAAGGACCTTTCAATGCAAGTTGCATCTATGGGAGCAACAACTCTATCTTACAAAGATTTTGATGCTGCATTTGTTGCCTCTGAAACAGAAGCTAGAATTGCAGTTATTGAAAAAGATAATATTGAATTAGGACGTTTAGGGAAAACTCTAAAAAACATTCCTCAATATATTTCTATGGCACAGTTAACTGAAGAAGCTTTAGCAAAAGCAGAAGATGCTGCTAAGGCAGAGTTAAAAGCAGAAGGAAAGCCAGAGCAAATTTGGAACAAAATTTTACCAGGAAAAATGGAGCGTTTTATTTCGGATAATACCACGCTAGATCAAGAACAATGTTTGTTAGATCAAAACTTTATAAAAGATGATAAAGTAAGAGTGGCAAAGTATGTTGCAAGTTATGGTGAGGTAAATATCACTGAATTTAAACGTGTATCCTTAGGATAAACACATTTTATATTTTACAAAAAGCCTCGATATATCGAGGCTTTTTTTTTGATAAATACAAATATTAAATCATTGCAGCATATAGGTTAAATTAAAACCGAGCAAGAATTTGTTTAGAATTCATAGCATTTACTATTTTTGGATTTAAGATATTGCTTATATTTGTACAACGATCGACACCACTATGACATACAAAAGAATTTTACTCAAGCTATCTGGAGAAGCCCTTATGGGAAATCGAAACTATGGAATTGACCCAGAACGTTTATCTGATTATGCTAATGAAATTAAACAGCTTACAAATAAAGGCATTGAAGTTGCAATAGTAATTGGTGGTGGTAATATCTTTAGAGGCGTTGCTGGTGCTAGTAACGGCATGGACCGTGTCCAAGGAGATCATATGGGAATGCTTGCGACGGTCATTAATGGATTAGCGCTGCAAAGCGCTCTTGAAAATGCTGAAATCCCAACACGCTTACAATCCGCTATACAAATTAATGAAGTGGCAGAGCCTTTTATTCGACGCCGAGCAATTCGACATTTAGAAAAAGGACGGGTAGTAATTTTTGGTGGCGGCACCGGAAACCCCTACTTTACGACAGATTCAGCAGCCGTATTGAGGGCTATTGAAATTGAAGCTGATGTGATTTTGAAAGGCACACGTGTTGATGGTATTTACAGCGCAGACCCCGAGAAAGACAAAACAGCTGTTAAATTTGACACTATTAGCTTCAAGGATGTACTCCAAAAAGGTCTAAAAGTGATGGACACAACCGCTTTTACTTTAAGTCAAGAAAACGATTTGCCTATTATTGTGTTTGACATGAATACGCAAGGAAATCTACTCAAGATTGTTTCTGGTCATGCCATCGGAACGACGGTGAGTTAAACTAATTTAGATATTTAAAACGTTTCAAAATGAACGAAGAAATAGATTTCATACTGGACAGTACAAAAGAATCGATGGTAAATGCTTTAAAGCATTTAGAAAAACAATTTGCAAACATACGAGCAGGAAAAGCAAGCCCCGCAATGTTGGGGAGTGTGATGGTCGATTATTATGGGTCTCAAACTCCGTTGTCTCAAGTTGCTAATGTAAACACCCCAGATGGCCGAACAATTACCGTTCAGCCATGGGAAAAAGGAATGTTACAAGAAATAGAGCGTTCAATAATGATTGCAAACCTGGGCTTTAACCCAATGAACAATGGAGACACTATTATCATTAGTGTGCCTCCACTAACAGAAGAACGTCGTCACGAATTAGCCAAACAAGCTAAATCTGAAGTTGAAGAAGCAAAAATCTCAATTCGCGCAGCAAGAAAAGATGCCAACACAGAGATTAAAAAAACAGAAGATGCTTCTGAAGACATTCAAAAAAATGCTGAAATGGATGTGCAAGTACTTACAGATAATCATGTTAAAAAAGCAGATGACCTTTATACTTCTAAAGAAAAAGAAATTCTCACAGTATAATCTTATTTTTTAACTTTTATTTACAAGAAGTTGACTTGTTATCATCCCTGTTTTTAATTCCTTTTAATTACCTTTAACGCCATCAAAAAAGGCTATGTTTAAACTCTTTTCAAGTGGGTTTTGGGAAACCCTCGCAAGAATTATTCTCAGAAATCGAATTATAATTTTACTTATAGTTGCGCTTACTACAGGCTTCTTTGGCATGCAGTGGAATAAAATGCGCTTTACATATGCCGAAGCCAACCTACTACCAGACGACCACCCTATTAACCTGGAATACAATAACTTTCTAGCTATTTTTGGTGAAGAAGGTAATTTAATTGTTATGGGCGTTAAGGATAGTACGCTATTAACGGTCGAAAAACTAAATGCTTGGAATACTTTTTCCAAAAGCTTTAGTTCGCACCCAAGTGTAGAAAGTGTCATTGCCATTAAAGATTTACAGAAACTCATAAAAAATGAGTCTAAAAAACAGTTTGACCTTGTTCCTTTTATTAAGGACTCTATACGATCACAAGCTGAACTAAACATCCTTAAAAAAGCTTTATTTGAGCAATACCCTTTTTATGACAACATTCTTTTTAACAAAGAGTCTGAGGCCATTAGAAGTGCTATTTACTTAAACAAATCTATTGTTAATACGCCAGAGCGAAAAGAATTTGTCTTGGAGCACCTATCTCCAAGAGTAAAAGAATTTGAAGAGAAGTATGACCTTGATGTTAGGGTCTCGGGGATGCCTTATGTCCGCACGCTTAACTCGCAAAATATTGTTGACGAAATTAGCATGTTTATCGTCGCCGCTATTTTAGTCACTTCACTCATTTTCTTTTTCTTTTTTAGATCTTATAGAGCTACCTTTATATCAATGACAGTCGTTGTGATTGGAGTCATGTGGACTTTTGGAATCCTAGGATTACTAGAATATGAAATCACGGCGTTGACCGCCTTAATTCCTCCACTAATTATTGTTATTGGGATCCCTAACTGTATTTTTCTAATCAATAAGTACCAGCATGAGGTCAATATGCATGGCAATAAAGCAAAGTCCCTTCAGCGCGTTATATCTAAAGTAGGAAATGCCACTTTGATGACTAATGTAACAACCGCATCAGGGTTTGCGACCTTTATCATAACTCAAAGTAAATTACTTACTGAATTTGGCATCGTAGCATCTCTTAGTATTTTAGCTATTTTCCTGTTGTGCTTATTTATCATTCCTGTAATTTATAGCTTTATGCCAATCCCAAAAGAAAAGCATTTAGAGCATTTAAATAAACGATGGATTAACCAATTAGGCGATTGGATAGACCATACTGTTAAACATCATAATATTACTATTTATTCCATAGCTGTAATCTTACTCGCTATTAGTATTATTGGGATTTTTCAAATAAAAGCCACTGGAAGCTTAATTGAAGACATGCCAAAAAAAGCGGATTTTTATAAAGATATAGAATTTTACGAAAGTGAATTTAACGGAATCATGCCCCTTGAGATATTGGTAGACACTAAGCGTAAAAAAGGGGTTTTCAAACTCTCTACTTTAAAGCGAATGAGTGCCCTTGAAGACTTAATCGTTGAAATTCCAGAACTATCTAAGCCGATCTCAGTTGTTAATTTAGTTAAGTATTCTAAGCAAGCGTACTACAACGGAAACTCTAAGTATTATCAACTTCCAACAGCACAAGAGAATAATTTTATATTATCCTATGCAAAAAATGCCTCTTCGGATGTTGATTTGCTAAAAAACTTTGTAGATAGTACCGGACGTTATGCGCGTATTACATCCTTTATGAAGGATACTGGAATTGATGAAATGGAGCGTATTGAGGAAGACCTACTGTCTAAAATTGATAAATTATTTCCAAAAGACCGCTACGACGTATCCATTACTGGAAAAGCTTATTTATTTCAAAAAGGAACAAAGTATTTAGTAAAAAACTTAATCTTATCACTCGCATTAGCCATCTTTTTAATATCGCTTTTTATGGCTTACATGTTTCGTTCCTTTCGAATGATTATTGTTTCATTAATTCCTAACTTATTACCTCTTCTGGTGACCGCAGGGATGATGGGCTACTTTGGAGTACCTATAAAACCTTCGACCATATTAGTGTTTAGCATAGCTTTTGGTATTTCTGTTGATGATACCATTCACTTTTTGGCCAAATACCGCCAAGAATTATTAGCAAACCATTGGGCCGTTAGAAAATCTGTTTTTGCTGCCCTTCGTGAAACAGGCGTAAGTATGTTTTATACTTCAATTGTTCTTTTCTTTGGGTTTTCTGTTTTTGTAACGTCTAATTTTGGAGGAACAGTAGCATTAGGAGTGTTGATTTCTGTAACTCTTTTATTAGCAATGCTAGCTAACTTATTACTATTACCTTGCCTACTACTATCTCTAGAACGCAGCATCGCAAACAAGAAAGTTTTAAAAAAGCCTGCTCTTAATATTATCCCTGAAGAGACATCAATTGAAGAAGACTAAAACAGACGCTATTAATTTAGCTTAAAACTTTATATTTGCAGTATTAAAAATTGTACTTATGACCACCAGCACAGTTGCACATTTACTAACTCAAGAACTAAAACACTCCGACATTGAAGTCAAAGGGTGGGTTCGAACCTTTAGAGCCAACCGATTTGTAGCTCTCAACGATGGCTCATGCCTTCAAAACATTCAATGTGTTGTAGACTTTGAAAGCATGGATGAAGCGCTGTTAAAACGCATCACAACCGGTGCTGCCGTACACATTAAAGGAGGCTTGGTTGAAAGTCAAGGAAAAGGACAGTCTGTAGAGGTTCAAGTTAGTTCTATAGAAATTTTGGGAGATGCAGACCCAGAAGCCGTTTCAAAAACAATCTTACAGCCTAAGCGACACTCCTTAGAATTTTTAAGAGAACAAGCGCATTTACGCACACGAACTAATACGTTTAGTGCTGTTATGCGACTGCGCTCATCGCTATCTTTTGCTATTCATTCTTATTTTAACAAAAATGGATTTTATTATATGCATGCACCAATAGTTACAGGCAGTGATGCTGAAGGGGCTGGAGAAATGTTTAGAGTTACTACCTTAGACCCTAAAAACCCGCCACTTACGGAAGATGGAGCTGTGGATTATTCCAAAGACTTTTTTGGTAAAGAAACAAACTTAACCGTTTCAGGTCAGCTTGAAGCAGAAACCTATGCAATGGCGCTTGGAAAAGTGTATACTTTTGGACCCACTTTTAGGGCTGAAAACTCAAATACATCAAGGCACTTGGCAGAGTTTTGGATGATTGAGCCTGAAGTGGCCTTTATGGATTTAGCAGGAAATATGGATCTAGCAGAAGATTTTATGAAATCTGTGATTAGTTATATCTTAGAGCACAACAAAGAAGACCTGGCCTTTTTGGAGCAGCGTTTAGAACAAGAAGATAAATCGAAACCTCAAAATGAGCGTGCACCAATGCCGCTAACAGAAAAACTTCGTTTTATTGTTGATAATAATTTTAAACGCGTTAGTTATACAGAAGCTATTGAGATTTTAAGAAACTGTAAGCCTAATAAAAAGAAAAAATTCAAATACCTAATTGATGAGTGGGGCGCTGATTTACAAAGCGAACACGAAAGGTTTTTGGTAGAACAGCATTTTAAATGTCCCGTTATTTTATTTGATTACCCTGCCAAAATTAAAGCTTTTTACATGCGCTTGAATGAAGATGGGAAAACAGTGCGCGCTATGGATATTTTATTCCCTGGGATTGGTGAAATCGTTGGAGGGTCTCAACGAGAAGAACGTTTGGACGTATTAAAAGAGAAAATGGCTGAATTAGACATTCCTGAGGAAGACCTTTGGTGGTATTTAGACTTAAGAAAATATGGAACGGCTGTGCATTCTGGATTTGGACTTGGGTTTGAAAGACTTGTTATGTTTGCCACTGGAATGGGTAACATAAGAGATGTAATTCCTTACCCTAGAACCCCCCTTAATGCCGAGTTCTAAAGAGAGCTGAACAAGAGCTATTTAAAAACAATAGAGCCTGACGTATATTCTATTAGTGTTTTTTTCTTATTTTTATAAAAAACCCGAATAATTAATGCTCAAGCAATTCCTACAATATAAATTATCGCAAAAGCTATCCCCTCAGCAAATTCAGCTCATGAAGCTGATACAACTCCCTACGCAAGCATTTGAACAACGCCTAAAACAAGAGCTAGAAGAAAATCCTGCACTAGAAAGCGGGAAAGATCAAGAAAATACTTATGAAGATGAATTTGAGTCCAATGATAATGACATGGACAATGAACAAATAAGCGCCGACGACATAAATGTAGATGATTACCTTAGTGATGATGAGATTCCAGAATATCGTTTAAACGCAAATAACCACAGTGCAGATGATGAGCAAAAAACAATGCCTTTTGCTTCGGGTAGCTCCTTCACTCAACTTCTTGTTGAACAACTAAACACCTACCCATTAGACGACACTCTTTATCAAATTGCTAAGTTTTTAATTGGCAGTATTGACGATAGTGGTTATATACGACGTCCACTCCTTGACATAGTAGATGACTTGGCATTCACTCAAAACTTATACACAGATGAAAAAACAATTGAATCTGCTTTAAATATAGTTCATCAGTTAGATCCGGCTGGGGTAGGCGCTAGAAACCTACAGGAATGTTTGATTCTTCAATTACAACGAAAAACTCAAACAGCCAATACAAGTCTTGCTAGCAGCATAATTGTGTCTGGGTTTGATCAGTTTACCAAAAAACATTATCAAAAATTACTGCAAAAATTTGATGTAACCGAACTCCAACTAAGAGATGCTGTTTTAGAAATTGAACGCTTAAACCCAAAGCCTGGAAGTTCCTTTTCTAACAATACAAGATCTGTTGAGCATGTGGTCCCTGATTTTACGATTAGTATTGTTGAAGGGGAATTAGAATTAAGTCTTAATGGAAGAAATGCACCAGAGCTGCATGTCTCTAAGCCTTACAATGAAATGCTAAAGGGCTATAAGGCTTCTAAAGAAAAAACTAAATCTCAAAAGGAAGCTGTTCTTTTTATAAAACAAAAGTTAGATGCTGCGAAATGGTTTATAGATGCTATAAAACAGCGTCAACAAACACTATTTGTTACCATGAGTACCATTATGCACTACCAGAAAAATTACTTTTTATCAGGTGATGAGCAGCAACTGAGGCCAATGATTTTGAAAGATGTTGCAGATGAAATAGGGATGGATGTCTCAACAGTGTCTCGGGTCGCAAATAGCAAATATGTAGACACTCCCTATGGAACCAAACTAATTAAAGAGTTTTTTAGTGAGTCAATGACTAATGATCAGGGAGAAGAAGTTTCAACCAGAGAAATAAAAAGCATCTTAGAAACTATTATTAGTGAAGAAGACAAGAAAAAACCGCTTACGGACGAAAGATTAGCCCTTCTTTTAAAAGAAAAAGGCTATCCAATAGCTCGAAGGACGATTGCAAAGTATCGCGAACAATTAGGCCTTCCTGTTGCAAGACTTCGAAAGGAACTTTAATAATTAAACCTTTTTTATCACATTGGTAACGATGCCCCATATTACAAAATCATTTTCTTCCGTGATTTGTATGGCTTGGTAATTTTTATTTTCTGGCTGTAACCAGACTTTATTCTTTTCAACTTTAAGTCGTTTGACAGTAAATTCTCCGTCTAAAAAGCAAACAGCAATTTTATTGTGTGCGGGGGCAAGGCTTCTGTCAATGACCAAAAGATCATTGTCGTTAAGTCCCGCGTCAATCATTGATTGCCCGCTCACACGTGCAAAAAAAGTCGCTTCTTTATTTTTAATAAGCTCACTGTCTAATGACAAGCGCTCTTGTTTAAAGTCTTCTGCTGGTGATGGGAAGCCTGCTGAAATCCCTGTATCAAAATATACAGCTCCAAGGGTATTGAGGTTTTCGGGTGTGAAAAAAGTGAGTGGTGTTGTGGTTTTTACGGACATTGAACAGTGATTATATCTTTTAAATTGGTTGTATAGTGTGGTGACAAATGCTGTTGACGCATTTTCCAGGTGCGCTTTAAATCTTGATTCCCTAATTTTAATTTTGGGCTCTGATACTTTTTATTAATAAAGTCAATAGTGCGCATTAGCGGTAAATGCTTTGGGTGTTCGTGATTAAATAGCTGTAATTGGTGGTTATCTGTTGGGACAATTCCTGTAAGAATAACCCCTGCTTTCTTATAATTAATTCCTTTTTTATAAATAGAGGCCACTGCTTTTACCGCATTCGCGCTTAAAGTTAAACTAGAATTAGTAGGAAAAGGAATGTTAACTACGACGCTCGCTCGGTGTTGTTCTGAGTTTGTTTTGTGATAATCACTTCGTAAAAAAATAAGCATCATATGGCAGCTAGACCCTTGCTTACGAAGTTTTTCGGCGCCACTACAGGCAAAGGTAGAAATACGCTCCTTAATATCTTCTAGGTCTTTTATCGTGGATTCAAAACTTCGAGTCGTTGCAATTGCACGTTTGTTTTTAATTGTTTCTGGACCAATTTTAGAAATTCCTTCTAAATCTTTTTTTAGTTTCCACTCTGTAATTGAAAAAGTTTTACGCACCCACATATCAGGGAGCTGAACAAAATCATAAGCTGTTTTGCATTGCTTGGCAGCAAGACGTTTATGTAATGCTGGGCCTATTCCCCAGACATCTTTAAGCTGGGTCCATTTCAAGGCTTTAATACGTTTCTCTTCACTGTCAATGACGTAAACGCCCCCTGTTTCTTTTGGGAATTTACGGGCAATCTTATTCGCTACCTTACTTAGCGCTTTAGTAGGCGCCACCCCAACACAAGTGGGAATTCCTGTCCATTTAAGAATCCGTTGGCGCATCTCTATTCCATACTCTTGAAGGTCATAAGAATCAAACCCTTTGAGCTGTAAAAAAGCCTCATCAATACTATACACTTCTACATCTGGTGAGAATTGTTCTAAAATACGCATCACACGGCTACTCATATCGCCATAAAGCGCATAATTAGAAGAAAATAGCTGGATGTTATTGGCTTTAAAAAACGTTTTATACTTAAAAGCAGGGGCGCCCATAGGCAATCCTAACACTTTTGCCTCATCACTTCGGGCAATCACACAGCCATCGTTATTCGATAAAATAGCAATCGGTTTTTGGCGTAAGGCAGGATTAAAAACCCGCTCACAAGAAGCATAAAAATTATTACAATCAACAAGAGCAAACATGGCATAAAGGTAGCGTATTTGCCGTCTGACTAAAATAAAAATATTGATTATTTTCACACTATTTGGTCTTTTTTCGCCCATAAAATTATATAGTATTTTTATTGGATTGTTAATTGGGGTGTCATTCGTATTTATATATTTGTAAAATAAATCTGACCGAACGAAATAAAAACTTTTATGAAGACTAGACTTTATTTATCACTGTTTATAGCGAGTGTATTTTTACCTAAAAATACAGTGGCTCAAGAGATTACAGAAGGACAAGCATTGGATTCTATTATGATTACTTCCGCAAGGATTGAACTCCCTTTTAAAGAAAACTCACGAACTATTACGGTTATTTCGTCGAAAGACATACAAGAAAGCCCAGCAACTAATTTGGCAGAGCTCCTTCAGCAAGAGGCGGGGATCGATGTTAGGCGTCAAGGGGTCAATGGCATGCAGTCTGATTTATATATTCGTGGCGGAAGTTTTGATCAAACATTACTTTTGGTCGATGGCATCAAGGTGGAAGACCCTCAGACTGGTCACCACACCTTAAACATGGCGCTACCGCTAGAGGTGATCGAACGCATTGAAATCATAAAAGGACCTGCTGCACGTGTCTTTGGACAAAACGCCTTTACAGGAGCCATTAACATTGTTACTAAATCTAGTACCGATCGTATAAATTCTGTGGGCTATAAACTAGGTTCTTACGACCAACAGCAAGTGTCTGGGACCTTAGGAACACAGCTAGGAAGCGCTACAGTTATAGGGCATGCATCTGTAAATACTTCTGAAGGCTATAGATATAATACAGATTTTGAAAATCAAAATTATTTTGTAAAGGGGCGGTTTAATACCAATGCTAATCCTATAGAAATGATTGGTTATTTTTCTGAACGAAAATTTGGAGCAAATCAGTTTTATGCGGTTGGAAGCGCACACGACCAATATGAAGAAACTCAAAGCAGTCTTGTGGGTGTGTCTACAAAGTTTCAAACAGAAAAATTAAAGATAACCCCTCGCGTCTATTGGAAACGAAATCAAGACATGTACTTATATATTCGCGAACGCCCTGAAGTTTATAGAAATATGCATATTTCAAACAAAGCAGGAGTACAAGTCAATGCGTCGTATACCTCTAATGTTGGTGTTACTGGGTTTGGAGTGGACGTTGCTAAAGTATTTATGACAAGTACTAATTTGGGGGAGCGTGATAGATTGATGGCAAACTTGTTTCTTGAACACCGATTTTCTCTAGCAAATAACAGCTTAGATATTACTCCGGGACTGTCTGTTAATTACTTTTCAGATTTTAAGTTTCACGCCTTTCCGGGAGTGGATATTGGCTATACTATTAACGAGCGGTTTAAAGCCTATGCCAATATTGGATACACTTACAGAGTGCCAACATATACAGACCTGTATTACGTAGGAAGAACGGACTTAGGGAACGAAAATTTAGTGCCAGAAGAAGCCCTTTCTGAAGAGGTTGGGCTTAAGTATTTTGGTACTAGCTTTAATGCATACGTTGCTGTATTTAATAGATCATCTAACAACTTAATTGACTACACTAAAGAAAATGAGGCTGATAAATGGGAAGCCACAAATCTAAAAAGCTTAAACTCTACAGGAGCAGAGCTAAATATATCTTCTCGCTTTAAGTCAGGGTTATATACACAAAATATTAATTTAGGCTATACGTATTTAGATGAAAACCTAAGCGATGTAAAGACCGCCTATTCTAAGTATGTGATTAACTCATTAAAGCACCATTTCACAGCAACATTCCGCTCCCAGTTTATTAAAAATCTATCACAAAGTATTGTGTATAAATTTGCAGAGCGGTCGTCTGGAACTAGCTACAGTGTGGTAGATGTGCAAGCCACTTTAAATATCTCAGATCTTGAACTATCAATTATTGGTAATAATATTTTCAATGCTGAGTATGTTGAAACAGGGTTTGTTCCAATGCCAAAAGGGAATGTCTTAGTTGGGGTTAAATATTCGTTCTAAAGGCTCTAGTTGATTAATGCGTTTACTTTGTCATAAACTAGGTGTGATTCCCAGCCTCTATAAAGAAGATAATCCGCTAGTTTTTTCTTTCTTTTAAACGGATTTGTTTCGGTTAGGGTTTGGGCTTTTTTTTCAGCTAAGGCATGAAATGTCTGTAGGTAATCATCCGGATCAATTTCTGTAAGGGCTGTTTTAATAAGGTACTTAGAAATCTGTCGCTGTTTGAGTTCTAACGTCAGGCGTACTTTTCCCCATTTTTTTATACTAAATTTCCCTCTAACATACGCTTTAGCAAAACGCTCTTCGTTCAAGTGGTTATCTTGAATTAGATCCACAATAATACTCTCAACAGCCTCCGGAATCATTCGCATTTGTTTGAGTTTTTGCTCCACTTCTTTATGGCATCGGTCTTGATAGGTACAGTATTTTTGAAGCTTAGCTAACGCTTCTTTTATGGAATACGATTTATGAGTTTGATACATCCTTAAAACTTATAGTTAATCGCCATAATAAGGTTGGTACCAGCAGATGTGATTCCTGATGAATAGGTTCGATAGCGTTGATTTGTTATGTTTTCTACAGCGCCCACAAAAGAGACAGAATTACTAAAATCAAATTGCGTTCTTAAGTTAAGGGTGTACCAAGAGGGCGCATACGGGTTTCCTTGACTGTCTGAAGCAAATAAATAATCTGCTAATTCTTGAGAAATAGCTGAGCTTCTAAGAGCACCATTATAGTTTATAAAGCCATCCATTTGTAGCTTATTGTGTTTCCAAATAACATGTGTATTTCCAAAAACAGGCGCAGCATGTCGCACGGGCAATTCAACTCCCGGCGTTTCTTCTTGTGTTCCATTTACATAGCTATACTGCGACGTTAGCTGTAGCTCTCTAGAAAACAAAACTTTTATCCCCGCTTCAAACCCATAAATCCAGGACTTTGAAGCGTTCTGAATCGCTTGAATACTACTCACTTCTGAGTCGTACTCCATTTCGGTTTCTCCATTAACTGTAAACGGATTACGGACTAATGCGTTATCTAAATAAGTGTAATAAATCGAGCTGTCAAAAAGCACAGATTTATTTAAGTTGACTGTGACTCCTAGTTCAGCACCATAGGCATATTCAGGCTTAAGATCTCTGTTTGGAACCACAACTAGACCATTTTGAGAATCAAATATTTTCCCAATATCATCAATGTTTGGCGCTCTAAAAGCGGTGGATGTATTTAACTTCCACATAAAAACATCGTTTGGAATCCAACTTAAACCTAAAGTCCCCGTAAATGCACTTGTCTCTAAGTTGGCCGTGTCAAATGGGAGGTTGTAGAATGCGTTATTGTCCGACAGGTCGGCATCAATAATCACATAATTGTAGCGTATGCCCGACTGGATCGTTAACTTTGTATTTGGTTTATATTTATAACTTAAATAAGTAGCCATTGTTTGCCATTTAGACTCGTCAGGATAACGAGTTGCAATCGCCTCTACTTCGCCTGTTAATGTGTTTTCTGAACACCCTTTGGACCCTACTTTATTGTAAATATATTCAGCTCCGTAAGAGATATTCGATTGATCTGATATTTGTTTATTAAAGTCAAGGTTTAGAGAAAAGGCATCTACATTTTCATTTCTAATTTTACGTGTATCTGTATTAAACCTTCGGTTGATTCGGCTTTCTTTAAAGTTTTGATAGGCAGTAGATATTTTAAGTTTATCATAAAAACTAGAGCTACTACTGTGCTTAGTCATCTGACTATTGGCCATCAACCACTCTTGAGGACCATAATTCCATTCTGCATACTTTAAAGCACCATCATCGCTAAGGATTGCCAAACGATCGTATCTTGGGTAGTCTGAAGTTGTAGAGTAATGTAGTCCAAAATCAAACTGTATATCATCGCTAGCTTTATAAATCACTTTCTGGGCGAGGTGCATTTGACTAAAATTGGTAAACTTTTGTACTCTTGGCATCGTGTTGGGAGTCATCACATCTTGCCCGTTAAGAGGTTCACTATAATACAGACTTAAGTAGTCGTCGGGTCCGTATTTACCCATCTTTAGATCCCCAAAATCAGACACACTAACACTGCTATGAAATCCCCATTTCTGAAATCCTAAATTAAACCCTAGGTGAGCTGTTTTCTCATTATTTGCTGAGGCGTATCGTACAGTACTTCGCGAGGTTAAGAGAGGTGTTTTATTATTAGAAAGTTTAGGGGTTGTAGTGTAAAAATTCATCACGCCTCCAATAGCATCGCTTCCATAAATAACAGAACCAGAGCCTAATATAACTTCAGTTTTTTCTACATTAAAGGGATTTATTGAAAGTACATTTTGAACATTACCGCTTCTAAAAATGGCATTATTTAAGCGAACACCATCAACGGTGATTAAAAGTCGATTTGTCGAAAATCCTCTTATCATGGGACTTCCTCCTCCTAACTGACTTTTTTGCACAAAGACTCTGCCGGTATTACTTAACAAATCAGCACTCGTTTGAGGGTTGGAAAACTGAATATCCTTTGAATTTATACTAATAATATTCTGAGGCACTTCCTTTTTACTTTGTACAAACTTAGACGCAGAAATAACGACTTCATTTAAACTAGTTGATTTTGGGGAAAGAAAAACCGTATCCTTAATGGCAGACTTTCTGATAGATTTTTTATGATAAGAAAGGTGTCCGAAATATATTTTCTCAAACGATTGGAAATTTTTGATATCTACAAGACCGTCAAAATCTGATACCGCTGTTTTAGTTGACAAAGAATTAAAGACTACCAGTCCAGTAATTGGCTCCTTGCTTTCTTCGTCGGCGACAACAATCTGCTGTGCGGCGCTGCTAAAAGCGAAAAGAATGAAGAATTTAAAAATATGATGAGTCATTATTAGCTATAAACTTGGCTTAAAACAGTTAATGATTTAGGATGCTTAAAGCCTTGCAAATGTAATTTAAAATAGCCTAAAATCATATTGAGCAGCTCCTGTTTTTGGATAGAACTTAGTTCAAGTGACAAGTATGTATCAAATTTTGTGCCTAAAAAAGGTTTTAATAGTTCTAAGTTCCCCCCGCTTACACAATGCTCCCAATTATGAGCTTGGAATTTTCCCTCTTGGAGGTTAAAATAAGGTAATTCTTCGTGTTCTGTATCTGGATTAATACCTAAAAACTTCGTAAGGCCCATTAAAAATTGATGGTGAAAAATACCTGTGTTTTCTACAGTATCAAACCATAATAAAGTAGTTTCTATATATTCAAAAAGAGGCAGGTTCGCTTCTTCTTCGTTTAAAATCATTGATAACACTTCTGACAAAAACAATAAAACTGTTGATTTGAAAACGTTTGTATGTAATGATTCATAAGTTTTGTGGAGCCGTACTTCTTTAAAATAATGCAGACTTCTCGTCTCTTTATGATCTGCTTCGATTTCTAATAGAGAGAGGAGTTGAAAATAAGCAGGTCTAAATTTTCCTTTTTTAGATTTTAATGCATTTTTAATCATATAACTTTTTATCCCTGAAGATGCTGTATAGCATTTTACAATAAGATCACTATCGTTATATTTAATTTTGGAGATGACAATTGCTTTTGTAGAGACCACCATTAGCGTATGATCATTATTTTAGAGACTTTCGTTTCAAAGGAGTCAAAGTCAGAAAAAAGCACTACATACACACCAGAGGCGACCGTATTATTTGCTAAGTTTTTACCATTCCAATAGGCGGTTCCCCCGTCAATCTCAAGATTATAACCCTTATATCTTAGGTTTACATTAGACTGAGCTTCTGCTACCAAATTACCTTCAATATCTGTAATTTTAATATTTAAATTTTCACTAATGTTTTTAATTTTAATTTTATCCTCTGTCATATTAAAACCTGGCCTAACAGGATTGGGATATATATATACATCTTTAAGTGAAGAGCTTGTGCTAGAGCCTCCTGTTTTAAAAGCCACTAAACCTCTATTGGTCCCAAAGTAAACCACACCATTATCGGAGTCTAAAGCCATGTCATTAACCGCATTTGAAGGCAGTGGCGAATTATATTTTGTAAAATGATAAATGGTTTTTTGACCACTTGAAGAGAGATAAAACACCCCTGCATCAGCGGTAGAAATCCACTTATTATTAGAGCCATCAACTTTAATATCTGTTATAAATTGTTGAGCTAAGAGTTCTTTGGGAAGTCCCTCTTCAAGAATAATAATAGATTCTGTTCTCACCATGTCTTCGCTAAAAAAGTTAGAGGTGTTATACAAAACTCTAAGGCCTCTATAGGTGCCAATCCATAGGACGTTGTTTTTATCTAACGCCAGGGATTTTATAGCAGATGTAGGAAGATTAGCTACATCTTCATCTGAAATATTTTTTAACATCATACCTGATTCGTTAAAGCCTATTAAGCCTTTGCTGTAAGACCCAATCCATTTCGTTTGGTCTGGCCCAATAACTACTTCACTGAACCCAAGCTCTTCAGAGATAGGATCCGAGATAATAGCCGAAAAATCATAAGACGTCCAACTAGAGCTAGCCGGATTGAGTTTTTTTAGAGCGTTATCGACCTTAGAATTCAAAACCCATAAATTTCCATCTCTATCAAAAGTGGAGCCTGAAATACGTATGCTTTTGAAATTGGGGCTACCGGGAAGCACCAAAGACTCTAAGCTACTATTACTGTCGTCAAGAAGGGTAATTGACTCCTCTTTTTTAAAATCCAGAAGCCCATTGGCAAAGGAGCTAATAAAAACTTGATTGGGACTTAAGGGGTTAATTGATATGGTGTTCAAATTTAAAACAGTCCTAGCTGTAGTTTGCTGAATACTGTCATAAGTTGTATTAACCCAGTTCTCATCTACATAATTACTAATGCCATAACTCTTGTTGGGAGATGGGTTAAAAAATATTGAATAATCTCCATAAGAAACCCATAAATTCCCATAGCCGTGACTTAACGAAAAGGCTTCGTTTTTTAAGGGGCCTATTGGGTGAATTTCATCATAATCTGAAGAAGCTAAAGGATTTGATTTAAGAACCCCATAGTCTGTAGTGCCTATGTATACAACCTCATCCATTTTGAGAGCAGCGACAAAACTTGTGTCAAACTCGGAGTTTGTTGAATAGACATTCATTAAATTAAAACCTAATTCATACTGATACACTTTAGAGTTGGTTGTAACCAAAAGTGAATTGTTTGATGCATTTAGCTCGGCTACGTCTTGCGGATAATCAAATAAAGGGATAAAGTTAGCACCACTGATTTCAAATATTTTATTAGCTGAGTTTACAGCATAAAGGCTCGTGTCAAAAACAGTAATTGCTTTAAAACCTCCCCCTGCAAGAGAGTTCCACAGCTGAAAGTCTGTTAAATTTGAATTGGATAGGCTGGCGCTCTTAATTCCTGAACTGGAGCTGCACGCCGCAAAAATTTCATTATTCAAAATGGCGGTTTGACTAACGCTTATTTGTGCTCCACCGTCACCAATATAGTAGGTGTCGCCAAACTCTAAACCCTCTAAGTCATAAACTGAAATTCCATAATCGGTAGCGATATAAACAAGGGAGTTAAATTCATTAAAGTGATTAATTTTCTTTTGTGATGAAGGGATGGTCACTTTATTGATGATATCCACAACTTTAAGTATTTCCTGATCACTTTCTGTGTATACCTCTATCAATCCGTTTTCATACCCTATTAATAGTAACTGATATTCGTTACTGTAATGGAGTGTTGATATTAGCTCTCCAGATAAACCATTAATAGTTGTGATGGTACTCAGCTGATTCGTTTGGAGGTCGTAAGAAAAAAGTGCGTTTTCCGAAGCTGCATAAAATTTGTCGTCTGCGTCAACCACTTTATTAATATTCAAATACGAAAAATGTCCTGTCCAAAATGCTTCATAATTTTGCCCCCACAAAGAGGCCGTAAATGACAAAAGACAAAATAGTATGAGAAAAGGTGTTTTCACGAGTTGCTAATTAGACTCAAATATATTTATTACTAACGAGAAATTAAGGCATTATTATATATAAACAAAAAAGCTTTCAAATAATGAAAGCTTTTTAGAAGTAGGTTTGGTAGTTATTAGACAACGCCTTGCGCTAGCATGGCATCTGCAACTTTTACAAAACCGGCAATATTAGCCCCTTTAACATAATCAATATAGCCGGTAGTTTCATCCTTACCGTATTCGATACAAGCATCATGAATGTTAGACATAATATCTTTTAATTTTTCATCAACCTCAGCTCTTGTCCAGTTATAACGCAATGAATTTTGTGTCATTTCCAAACCTGAAGTTGCAACCCCACCGGCATTTGAAGCTTTTCCGGGTGCAAATAAAATTTTAGCCGCATGAAATTTAGAGATTGCTTCTTTGGTAGAAGGCATATTAGCGCCTTCACTAACACAAATACATCCGTTCTGTAATAACAAATCGGCATCAGGTCCGTGTAATTCATTTTGTGTCGCACACGGCAAAGCTACATCACACTTAACCTCCCATGGTGTTTTATTAGCTACATACTGGGCCTTTGGATATGCCTTTACATATTCACTAATACGACCTCTTTTTATATTTTTGAGTTCCATTACAAATGCAAGTTTACTCTCATCAATCCCATCATGATCTACAATATACCCTGAAGAATCTGATAAAGTAATTACTTTCCCGCCTAGGTGCGTTGTTTTTTCAGCCGCATATTGAGCCACATTACCAGAGCCTGAAATAACGACTGTTTTTCCTTTAAAACTATCACTTTTCGTTTGTAACATCTTATCGGCAAAATACACCGTACCATAGCCGGTTGCTTCCGGACGAATAAGAGAGCCTCCCCATGTCATTCCTTTTCCTGTAAGCACCCCTGTAAATTCGTTTTTAAGTTTTTTATACATCCCAAAAAGAAATCCTATTTCGCGACCACCAACGCCAATATCTCCAGCAGGTATATCTGTGTTTGGGCCAATATGACGAAACAGTTCACTCATGAATGCATGGCAAAATCGCATGATTTCATTATCACTTTTTCCTTTGGGATCAAAATCACTACCGCCTTTTCCGCCTCCCATTGGAAGGGTCGTTAAGCTATTTTTAAAGACCTGTTCAAAAGCTAAAAACTTCAAAATACTCATTGTAACGGACGGGTGAAATCTAAGTCCCCCTTTGTAAGGGCCGATCGCAGAATTCATTTGAACACGATAGCCGCGGTTTACTTGTATTTCTCCTTTATCATCTACCCAGTTTACTCGAAAGGTAATAGCCCGTTCGGGTTCAACCATTCTTAATAAAATATTCTTTCCGTGGTAAATATCGTGTTTAACAATATAAGGGATCACTGTTTCAGCGACTTCTTCTACAGCCTGAATAAATTCGGCTTCGTGGCCATTTCTTTCTTTAACTAGGTCTAGAAAGTTTTTAATTTTTGCTTCCATATTAGAATATTATAAAGTACAAATATATAATATCTTTAAAAATAATGGGCTATTTATTTGTATTTGATAATTAAGGGTGCTGAATTAAGATATAAATTAAGAATATTATATTTTAATGAGAATAATTCAACGAATTATATAATTACATGTAAAAAAGGGCGATTTGAACGGTTTTTTAAGACTCCATTTGCAAACAATTTTTCATGGCCAATATATAACCAAGATGAATTCCCTCATGAAACATATTAAAACTAATGGCTTCTTCTATAGAAGAGAGAGTTATTTTTAATGAAGTCGTGTATGGAGTATAGTTCTTAAAATAGCCGTTATCATAATCTATTCTTGTTTGGTCCAGCGTTGAAAAAAGTAAACTTTTGACATTCGCCATCTCCTTTTCGGTCGCTTTATAAACGGTGACTGTTCCTTTTTTATAATTTTTCACCAAATCATCCTCAATTAAAAGGGGCTGATTAGATAAGCCATACGTTAGTAATTGCTGGGTCACAACGGTATGCGCAATATTCCAAAATATAGAGTTTCTATATCCTTTTGGAATTGTATTAAGTTGGTTTAAAGAAAATTTGTCTAGAAACTTCAATAAAAGTATTCTGTTTTGCCGCATTACGTTGTCGTTCAAATCCATATAGTGCTGTTATAATTTAATTCTTAATAAAGAATTGATTTTATTTGTAAAAATAAGCAATTAATTCGATGAAAAAATTCTACTCTTTAGGCAGTTGCAATACTTGTCAACGTATTTTAGGACAGTTAAATCTGGGTCCAGACTTTGAGCTTAAAGACATTAAAAAAAACCCTATTACGACTGAAGAATTAGTGCAATTAAAAGCGCTTTCCGGAAGTTATGAGGCACTCTTTAGCAAGCGCGCAATGCGGTATAAAGAACTAGGGTTGAAAGAAAAAAACCTTAGCGAAGTGGATTTTAAAGGATATATATTAGAGCACTATACTTTTCTAAAACGTCCGGTTCTTGTTTTTAATGACACTATATTTATTGGCAACAGCGCCAAAGTTACTGAGGCCGCACAAACAGCTCTACTGAATGAAAAGTAACAAATCTGCTCTCATAGCGCTGCTATTGGTTCAATTATTTTACGGCGTCACCTTTACCTTTGCCAATGATGTTATTGACGGAGGGTATATACAACCCTACGGATTTATTTTATTTCGGGTGTCCCTTGCAGGGGTTCTTTTTTGGGTTTTTAGTATTTGGACCCCTTCCGAAAAAATTGATCGTAAAGACTTTCCAAAGTTTATAACAGCCGCTTTTTTTGGAGTGGCGCTAAACATGCTCGCTTTTTTTAAAGGGCTTCAATTCACAACGCCTATTAATGGCTCTGTAATCATGGTCACCACCCCTATTATTGTCTTGATATTATCTGCGATTATTTTACGAGAAAAAATCACAAAAATTAAGGTATTTGGTATTTTGGCAGGACTATCTGGGGCTTTAATCTTAAGTGTTTACAACACTTCAACAAATGCTGGAGATTATATTTTGTTAGGCAATTTCTTGGTCCTAGTCAATGCAGCTTCTTACAGTTACTACTTGATTTTGATTAAAAAAATAACTGCAAAATACCATCCTTTTACATTTATTAAATGGTTGTTTTTATTTGGAACCTTATTTGTGCTTCCTTTTGGCTACAGAGAACTTTCTGTGGTAGACTGGGGTAGCTTTACCCCGTATATTTGGTTTTCAGCACTTTTTGTAGTGGTCTGTGCCACCTTTGCTACTTATTTGTTAAACCCGCTTGCATTGCGCAAACTAAGCGCTACAACAGTGAGTACTTTTGTGTATATACAGCCTATTTTTGCAGGGATATTTGCCATAATAATGGGCAGTGACAGCATAAGCGCTGTCAAAATAGTTGCAGCCCTTTTAATATTTTTAGGTGTATATTTGGTTACTAAAAATTCAACCCAACAACCACCCAAATGAGTTCTTTTGTTACCACATTATACCCGTCTGTAGACTTAATTGACTCCGTTGTATTTAAGGATATCAATGCTGATGAAAATATTTATTTTTCAAAGCCATTCCTAAAAGCTTTTGAAATCGCAAATCCTCAAATAGAATTTAAATACATCTCCATTGCCGATGCTCATAAAAATACGGTGGCTGTGGCGCTTGTACAAGTTATCCGTTTGAATGTAGAAGGGATGTTAAAAAACATAAAAGTAGCGCCGTTTGTTAGAAAGGGGCTGGGGTTGCTTTTTTGTAACGAACATATAAAAATCATGTTTTGTGGCAACGTGTTTTTGAGTGGGGAACACGGAATCAGCGCCTCCAAAAACGCTTCAAAGAAAGATGTTTATTCTGAAATAGGTACGGCTTTAGATGCTGTAGCAGCAAATACAAATCCGATGCATGCCATTTTTATTAAAGACTTTAAATTGGCCTCTCTTGCAAATACAAAACAGTTCTTGAACTTTGGATACAGCGAAATTAAAGTGGAGCCAAACATGATCATTCAACTGAAGCCAGAATGGAAAAATTTTGAAGACTATAAGAACATCTTAAAATCAAAATACCGTGTCAAAGCAAATAAGGCCGATTCAAAAAGTAGCAGCTTAGAAACGCGTTTATTTTGTGATGAAGATTTTGAAACCTACAAACATGAATTACAAGCACTCTATCAAAACACTATTGATAAAGCAAGCTTTAATGCGCAGGTTTTGAACCTAGACACTTACAGCCATTTAAGCCGTGCTTTAAAAGAAAACTTCATTGTTAAAGGGTACTTTTTAGAAAATCGATTGATAGGTTTTTTGACCGCCTTAGTGAACGACAATAAACTAGATGCTCATTTTATTGGACTTGATTATGAACTGAATAAGTCGCACGCCATATACCCACGTATTTTAAATGACTATGTACGAATTGGAATTGAAAAACAAGTATCATCTATCAATTTGGGGCGAACCGCCTCCGAGATAAAAACTACGATTGGCGCCAGCCCCCTGGAGTTAAGTTGTTATATCAAACATAAAAACCCTTTCTTAAACTCCCTTGTAAAGCCCTTTTTTAGGCGTATAAGAATCAAGGGGTTCAAGCAACATTCGCCTTTCAAATAGCGAAAAAAACCTTTTGGTTTACACTAGCTTTGGGTAAAAAACACAACACTTTTATATATGAAATAAGGAATGTGTTTCTACTTGGGTATACTTATTGGTTTTCAGTATCTTTGAAAAAAGTTTTTAATACCAACGAATGATACATTCCATGACGGGCTATGGTAAGTCTGTGTTACAATTACCAAACAAGACTATATCTATTGAGATAAAATCACTAAACAGCAAGTCTTTGGACCTGAACATGCGCATGCCTTCCATGTACAGATCTAAGGAGTTAGACCTGCGAAAAGCAGTGGCTGCAAAATTAAGCAGAGGAAAAGTTGATTTTTCATTGTATATTGAAATTACTGGTGAAGAGACCCATACAAATGTCAATCCAACCGTAGTTAATAAATACATCAAACAGCTAGAGGCCGTAGCAACGGGGACTAAAATGCAGTTTTTGCAAATGGCTATCAAAATGCCTGATGCATTAAGTACAGAACGGGATGATATAAACGAGTCCGAATGGGGTGATATTAAAGAAGAAATTTTTAGAGCACTAGAAAACATTTCCCATTACCGACTGGAAGAGGGCAAGGTACTGGAAGCTGATTTCGCCAAACGAGTTGGCATTATTAGCAACTTACTTGAACAAGTGCTGGAAGTAGACCCTGAACGCCTTACGAATGTACGTGAACGTTTACACAAAGGGGTGTCTGAGCTGAAAGAAAAATATGATGAAAACCGCTTTGAACAAGAGCTGGTTTATTACATCGAAAAATTTGATATTACAGAAGAAAAAGTACGGCTTCAAAACCACTTAGAATACTTTATCAAAACCTTGGAGTCTGACGACTCTAACGGCAAAAAATTAGGTTTTATTTCTCAGGAAATGGGCCGTGAGATTAACACCATTGGATCCAAAGCAAATTTTGCTCCCATGCAAAAATTAGTGGTTCAAATGAAAGATGAATTAGAAAAAATTAAAGAACAATTACTCAATGTCCTCTAAAACAAACTCTGGAAAATTGATTGTATTTTCAGCGCCTTCTGGCTCAGGAAAAACCACGATTGTAAGACATTTATTAACACAAAAAGAATTGAATTTAGAGTTTTCTGTGTCCGCCACCTCTAGAGAAAAAAGAGGAACTGAAGTAGACGCAAAAGACTACTATTTTTTATCCATAGACGACTTTAAGCAACACATAAAAGCAGATGAGTTTCTAGAATGGGAAGAAGTGTACCGCGATAATTTTTACGGCACACTTAAAACGGAGGTAGAACGAATTTGGGCTCTTGGCAAACACGTTATTTTTGATATTGATGTATCTGGTGGACTACGTATAAAGCGAAAATTTCCAGAAGAAACATTGGCTATTTTTGTAAAACCGCCAAGCATTGATGCCTTAAAAATTCGTCTCAAAAAACGGCAGACAGAAACACAGGACAAAATCAATATGCGTGTGGCAAAAGCTTCTGCAGAACTTGCTACGGCCCCTTTATTTGACTGTATTATTGAAAATGATATTTTAGAAATGGCTCAAAAAGAAGCCTACGATACTGTGACTAAATTTATAAACTAAGGCGCGATGAAGATTGGACTCTTTTTTGGAACGTATAACCCTATTCATGTGGGGCACCTGATCATTGCCAATCACCTCGCTGAACACTCGGATTTAGATCAAGTTTGGCTGATTGTTACGCCACAAAGTCCACATAAAAAAAAGCAAAGCTTACTGGACAATCACCAACGATTAGAATTGGTTTTTCGCGCCACAAAAGACTTCCCAAAACTGGTTCCTAGTGCGATTGAATTCAATTTACCAAAGCCAAATTATACGGTACATACCTTGGCCTATTTGGAAGAAAAGCACCCAGGGCAGCAGTTTGCACTCATAATGGGGGAAGATAATTTAAGGTCTTTGCCAAAATGGAAAAATGCAGATGTTATTATGGGTAATTACCCTATTTATGTGTATCCAAGAAAACTAAAAACCGCCACGGAATCTGTGTCATATAGTTCCGAAACAGTCACCCACATAGACGCTCCTATTATGGAGATATCGTCTACCTTTATCCGTCAGCAAATAAAAGGCGGAAAAAACATTAAACCCTTACTGCCTTTGGCGGTTTGGGACTATATAGATGAAATGAATTTATATAAATAACTCATGGTTAAAATTGGTTCTATAGAACTTCCCGAATTTCCCTTACTTCTTGCCCCTATGGAAGATGTAAGTGATCCGCCGTTTCGCGCTTTATGTAAAGAGCAAGGAGCTGATGTGGTTTACACTGAATTTATTTCTAGTGAAGGCCTTATTAGAGATGCCGTAAAAAGCACCATGAAATTAGATATTTATGAAAAGGAGCGGCCTGTGGGCATACAAATTTTTGGTGCAAACCTGGACAGTATGTTACGCGCGGTTGAGATTGTTGAGAAATCAAACCCTGATATTATTGATATTAATTTTGGGTGTCCGGTAAAAAAGGTAGTAAGTAAAGGCGCAGGAGCGGGCATTTTAAAAGATGTGTGTTTGATGGAAAAACTCACTGCCGAAATGGTAAAACGCACCAACTTGCCAATCACCGTAAAAACACGATTGGGTTGGGACCATGATTCGATTCGGATCGTTGAAGTCGCGGAAAGACTACAAGATGTAGGCTGTAAGGCCGTATCTATTCACGGACGAACACGAGCCCAAATGTATAAAGGCGCTGCCGATTGGGGGCCTATAGCCGAAGTTAAAAACAACCCACGCATGCACATTCCTATTTTTGGAAATGGCGACGTAAACACCCCCGAGCGTGCTATTGAGATGCGTGACCAGTATGGGCTTGACGGCGCTATGATAGGGCGAGCTACTATTGGAAACCCTTGGTTTTTTAAACAAGTAAAGCATTTTATGGAAACCGGGCAACACTTGGGGCCTATCAGTATGCTTGAGCGTGTAGAAGCCGCTAGGCGACACTTACAAATGGCTATTGACTGGAAAGGAGAAGTCCTTGGTGTTTTAGAAACCAGACGTCATTATACAAACTACTTTAAAGGCATTGCTGATTTTAAACCCTTTAGAACAAAAATGGTAACTAGTGATCACAGTGCCGATGTTTTTGCCGCTTTTGATGAAGTTGCGTCTGTTTTTGGAGATTACCAGTTTGTTTAAGCGTTGAGTTGTGTTTTTGCAATCCGCTGAGAAGCAATTCGAGAGGCCAACGCCCCTAACACCAAAATAGTAGCGAGTACAATCCCAACATTAACCAGCTGTAAATCTACAGGATATACCAATGAAGGTGTAATCATAAGAAGAGAAAAATGCTGTTGTAGCCAAATGACAACCACCCCAATAACCAGTCCCAAACCTCCGCCAATAAGCGTCATTAAAACCCCTTGATAAAAGAATATAGAGCGCAACTCCTTAACGGTTGCCCCTAGGTTATGTAAGGTTTGTAAGTTTTTCTTCTTATCTAAAATCATCATTATAATAGATCCTATAATATTAAATAAGGCGATGATCAGAATTAAGGTGAAAATTAAATAAACCGCTACATGCTCTGTGTTAAGCATCTTATAAAGTGCATCGTTTAATTGAATGCGATTTTTGATGGTTACTTGGTTGTTAAAAACAGATTGAATCTGGGCACGCGCCGTTTTTTCGTCTACAGAAGGGACCAAATAGACTTCAATAGCACTTAGGGTTTCAGGGGGATAATTTAATAAATACTTGGCATTTTCAATAGAAGTAAATACTTGTGAATTATCAAGGGTTTCATTGATTCGAAAAATCCCAGCATTGGCAACTTTCATACTGGTAAACGCCCCTTTGACTGAACTAATTTGACCGGTTCCTGGTTTGGGTGCATACAGCTTAATGACTTTCGAAACATCAAAAATTCCAAACCCCAGTTCGGATGTCACACCCCACCCGGCAACTATTTGCGCACTATTAGATTCAAACCACTGTCCGTACACCAAAATAGAATCGATGGTGGCATTTGGGTAATTGGTATCTACCCCTTTTAAGGTGATCGCAAGGTGTTTATTTTCACAACTCATGAGCATGCGCTCTTCCACAACTTCAGAATAAAACGCTACACTAGACAAGGCCGTTAAGGCTTGTTTTTGAGCTGCTGTAAATTGAATTGTTTTAGTGGTGTTTGGTACAATTTTTAGATCTGGATCTGAAAAAGAGGTGAATTCTAAGCTAAAATTTTTGAGGCCAGAAAATCCTGAAAGCACGATAAAAAGAGCCGCTGTTCCTATAATAATTCCAAAACCCGCCACTAATGTAATAATATTAATGGCGTTGTTAGTGCTTTTAGAAAACAGATAACGTTTGGCTATGTATAGGGAAAACTTCAATTAGGCTTTTTTACGTTTCTCAAGCAATTCGGGGTTTTCAATAGGGTTTTCGGTGCGCTTTAATGACTTGTCAATTTGATCGATGTATTCCAAAGAATCATCAATATAAAAGATGAGTTGTGGCATGCGTCGCAATTGGTGCTTGGTGCGTTGTGATAGTTCGTGCTTAATAAGCGGTGCATTAGACCGAATGCCTTCCAAAAGCTCTACGCCTCTATCAATTGGAAAAATACTAAGGTATACCTTGGCAATGGAAAGATCGACAGTAACGTTGACCTTTGTGACCGATATAAGTATGCCTTTCATCCCACCCTGAGTGGCCGCGCCTTGTAATACCTCAACGAGATCACGCTGTAAAACGGAGGCTATTTTTTTTTGTCTTTGACTTTCCATGGGGTAAAAATAATATATTTCTGTGTGAATTGTTTAAAAGCTACTCCTTTTCGGTTAAATTTGTGTTATGTTGAAGAAAATAGAACATATTGGCATTGCCGTAAAAGACCTGAAAACATCTAATGAAGTATTTAAAAAGCTTTTAGGTGTGCCTCATTATAAAACCGAGCAAGTCGCCTCAGAAGGCGTTACCACCTCCTTTTTTGATGTAGGAACGCACAAAATTGAACTGCTAGAAGCTACAGACAACAACAGCCCCATTGCTAAATTTATTGCCAAAAAAGGCGAAGGGGTGCACCACATTGCTTTTGAAGTAGAAAATATAGAAGCCGAATTGGCGCGCTTAAAAGCAGAAGGCTTTAAATTAATTCATGAAATACCCAAAGAAGGTGCTGATAATAAACGGATTGCTTTTTTACATCCTAAAACAACCAATGGTGTTCTGATTGAACTCTGTCAAGAACAGTCTAATAAAGAGTGAATTTCTTTTTATAATTTTAAAAATCGTTGTAATATTGCAGCCGTATTGGTCCCATAGCTCAGTTGGTTAGAGCATCTGACTCATAATCAGAGGGTCCTTGGTTCGAGCCCAAGTGGGACCACCCTTAAAACCCTTCTTAACTGAGGGGTTTTTTGTTGCTCTCACTCTCTAACCAGTCTCGAAAAGCAGACTTAATAGAGATTTGTTTATTACACAGAACTTACAGTAAAGATAGTAATATTCTTGGCAGTTATTTGGCAGTTTTAGATTTCAGTAGTAACAAGCTTATCTCGTCACCCAATTTTATTAGACTTACTTCTATTACAAGGCTCGCACAAAAGTTGGATATTTCTGTAAGTATTTGAGCCCCCCTTAGAGTGAGGAATAATATGATCAAATTCTATATTTTGATTTGAGCCGCATTGCGCACAAACACCACCATCTCTATTCCAAACATCATCTTTTACACTTTGTGATATATGTCTATTTTTTGAACTGTCTTCAGAAGATTTTAAATATGTAGAATATCCTTTTTCTTTTTCCCATTTTCGATAATTATTCACTGTAATATAGGTGTCAATTTTAATCCAATCATCGGTTCTGTCAAGAGAATCTAATGCTGCTTTGCTGCTTTGCGACAAAAACTCATCATAGTTCAAGCCAAAAGCTTCCTGTAAATTAACTTTGTGAATTGCCTCCTCAGAAGAAACCTCATCATCTTTATATATTAAATCAATCTGAAGTTTAATTAGATTAGAAATTTCTGCTGCAAATACTTTTTCTTTAGTAAAGTCACCTTCTTTTACCCCAAACAGTAATTTTAAATATCTAATATTATTCAATTCTTCAGCTGAAATTAAGTTGTCTTTTAAAACAACTTTTAAATAAAACAGTAGAAGTCTCAAGCTGCCCTTTTTAAACGAAGCCATCTCTTTTATTCCATAAATGCTAAGAGCTTTTAAGCAATCCGTTCTTGTTGCTTTAGACCCTTTTTCTGAAATGACTTGAGCCACATCCATTAATGAGTCTTCAAGCTCTTTTGATGATAGGATATAACCAAATATTTTTTTTAAATCACTCATTTATTTAATTTTCGATTTCTCTTGCTTTTGACAGTGCTGTCGCGACTAAACCTGCAGGGATAGTTACCAATCCAACGCCTATCATAAGCACAAAAAAAGTGAATATTTTACCACCTATTGTTATAGGGTATACATCTCCATAACCAACAGTTGTTAAAGTAACTATCGACCACCAAGCGCTGTGGAAAACAGATTTAAAAACCTCAGGTTGAGCTTCATTTTCAAAAAAATAAATTCCTGCCGAAGTAATGAAGATCAATACAAGTGTTACCATAAAAAACAATATTATTTCTTCTTTTACAATTTTAAATGCAACATTAAATCGATTAAGAGCCTTGTTATATCTCATTAACTTTAATGCTCTGAAAACTCTAAAAACTCTAAACGCTCGCAGAAAACGTAGGTCTAAAAATTTATTTAAATAAAATGGCAGTATAGCTATTATATCAATTAAACCATAAAAGCTGAAAATATATTTAAATGGTTTTTTAGATACGTAAACTCTTAATAAATATTCTGTACTAAAAATAATTATACTGAATACTTCAAAACTATCAAGAAATTGTCGGAACTCTTCAGATAGATTTGGAAGAGTATCTAATGAAAATGAAACAAGGGATAGAAAAATTAAAGCCTGAATAAAGTAATCGAAGTATCTGCCTTTTTTGGTAGTATTATCCTCAAGTATAGACCAAAGTATGTTTTTCATAAATTAAATATAACAAAAACTAAACTAAAGGCATATCTTCTTCTTTTAATTCCGCTATTTCTAAACCACGTAAATAGCTTAAACTTACATTTCTTATATTTGAGTAAACTAACTATCTGGAACTCAAATAAGTTACAACAGATGGGGTAAAATAA
>Ga0209632_10000392_pt1 | contig 46074 bp, 50 predicted proteins | sample COG_10_FD_184754 | JGI IMG/M metagenome (GOLD analysis project Ga0209632, IMG submission 184754) | Pelagic Microbial community sample from North Sea - COGITO 998_met_10 (SPAdes) (version 2) | ecosystem: Environmental > Aquatic > Marine > Neritic zone/Coastal water | place: Helgoland, sampling... | reverse complement strand
TTTTCCTTAGTGCCTCTTAAATACCCGGCAACGCGAACGCAAAAAAAAAATCGGGAAATTGTTGCTTCTTTACTTTGGTTTACTCGTCCTCCTTCTTGCCGGCGCCGCGTTTGATGGGCGGCGGCGGGGGAGTGTCTAGTTTCGGTTTGAGCAAATTGCTGAACTCGAGATCGAGGCCAATGTCGGAAATTTTAATCCTGGTCTCTTCGTCCCGTTTCAGCGCCTCCGCGCTCAACTCGTTCGCTTTCTTGTCGACGATCTCGTCCAATTTCGCGATCGTCGATTCCGTGAACACTTCGATGGCGCGGATGTCCAGAATTTCAGGCTTGGTAAACACAGACGTTTTGAACTTCTTCCCGAATTTCTGGACGATCGACGTCGGCAGATTCGGACTGTTCTCGATCAACTTGTCGAGTTCCACCCGGCACTTGGAAATGAACTCTTCGCCGGACGTGTGGCGCTCGTCGACGGGGAGGGACAGTTCCACCGCGATGTTCCTCGAAAACTTTCCCCACTGAATCGCCGACGAACGGTGGCTTTCCAACAATTCGCCCACCCTTAAAAAGTTCGATATGGTAGTGATCAGCCCCGCCGCCAAATTGAAGGTGCCGATGACAGACGGGGCGATGGGCTGCCAACTGGCCGGCATCGAGGAGAGACTAAACGACGCCGTGCCGGTTATCGTGGAGATGACGATCACCGGGATGGTGAATCGCATGTTTTTCACGTCGTACTCGCTCTCTGCCTTCGAATGAAGGTACCGGTAGGACGAGCCGATCTCGGCCCACGCCTTTAAAATGCGCTCGTGCTGGGGCAGCCACGAGGGGTGGTGGGATTCGACGAGTTCGGTCATCTTATTTTTATTTTATGCGCATCATTTTTTTTCGTCGGCGCCGTTGAAATCCTCCACGTCGGCCTCGTGGAACCGTTTCACCTTTTCGATCTCTTTGGTCTTTGGCTGCATCAACCGGTTCAACGTCTCGTCGCGGTACGAGAACGGGACCCGGTCCATCGCCCCGCGGTCCTTGGCGACAATAGGGTAGACCCACGCGTACATTTCGACGCAGAAGATGTCCTGGTTCGGGACGTGGTCGGCGAGGTTGTCCTTCATGAACGCCTGGCACTCTTCTGCTCGGTCGAAGCACCCGTGCACGGCGAACGCGTCCTCGCGCTCCTTCGACTCGTCGACGAGGACGGTGATCGCGCAGTATTTCTGGTTGCGGACCTCCGCGTTCCGGTCGAGCAAGAAAGCCTCCTCGTCCTCCTCGTCGTCGTCGGCGGCGTCGGCGGGCCCCGCAAAAGCCTCCGCCGGCGGCAACAACTTTTCCCCTTCCGCGTCGTCGTCGCCGACGGCGATCTTCTTCCGGCGCGCGAACTCGGCCTTGAAGGCTTGGCGGTGAAGGCTACACCTTTCCTCGTTTTCGCTTCTTAGACGGTCGGCCTTTGCCGCGAGGTACCCCTGCGAGCGGTCGGGGCTGTTCGGGATCACGTTCGTTTCGCCCAAGGGGACCACGAACGTCAGCGTGCCCGTGGACCACTGTTTCTTCGTGCACTGCTTGAAGTGTTTCAGCGCTTGTTTTTCGGATTGGAAGGCGCCCAACACCCGAAACGCCGGGTCGGTCTTCGTTCTGATGGCCAGGCCCGTGTGCGCGATCTGAACCAGGGCGGTCGTCTGCAATGGTGGGGTGGGCAGCATGTTTGTGCTTCGTGTGCTTCGGGTCTTTCGAGTGCTCTGTTCGTTTCTGTTGCGCGACGGAATCTTTCGGCGCCGGGGCCAACGCGGCTTCGACCGCCATCGTCGGGAAGTCTTTCCGGACGTGGTCGAACGCGAACAGGGAGAGCGCGCCCACCAGCCTCGGCGCGAACGACCCGCGGAACGTTCCGGGGTTCTCCGCAAGGTCGCGCTTCAGCCTAGGGATCGAGAAGTACGCCAAACTCTGCTTCTCGGTGAACATTCGGCGCACGCCGCTGTGCGCGGGGTGGTCGTTCTTCGGCGTCTTGAAGAGGTCGGCGCACGTTCTTCGGAACAGCCCGGCGCACTCTGGCTGCCAGGGGACTTGCTTCAAATAGGTATCGTAGACGTTGTTGCTGAAGGAGAGTCTCGCGACGTACCCGGCGGCAAGGGAGGCGCGGACCGCGTCGAGCGGAACGGGAAAGATGCCAGGCGGGGTCCCGAACACCCGCACGGCGCAGCACGTCTCCTCCCAAAACTCACGGCACGCGCACGCTTCGCTCGTTTCCTCCGGCGCCTTCTTTCCCCCGCCAAAGTCGGCCCACTTCTCGCTGGCGCGCGCGTCTTTGCTCTTGCGCTCTTTCCCGAGCAGCACGTAAATGCCGTGGTAGATGGGGTCTACCGAGAACGGGAGGATGCTCGCCCCGTACAGGTTTTTTTTCTTCTTCTTCTTCGGTGGTACTTCTTTCGCGCTGCTCATCCATGAATTCTTTTTTCTGGTGACCGTGAAAAAAAAGACAATGCGGGGCAGCGATTTGATCGAACATTTGGAAGAACAGTACCAGCAGTTACTGGGCCAATACTCGTACGTCTACTCAAGAACCGCGGACTGGTACGTCGGCGAGCGGCTCACGCCGTACTTGTTCAACTACATGCACTACCCGACCCTGTTCTTCCAGGACGGCACGATCGACGTCCTCGTCGAAGGGTGGGCGGGCGAATTTTGCGAGGCGGCCCGTTGAGTTTCTGGGTTTTTTTTTCTGCCCTCAAAGAAAAAACAGATTGTCAACACAGAACGCCAAACACACACACAAAATGTACCGAGCGATCAGTTTCAACTCCGACGCACGCGTGCACGATGAGTCCCCGCTGAGCGACTACACGGTCCGCCTCGCTAACCCCGTGCGCAAGGTGACTGAAATACGACTGGGCGAGATCGATCTGCCGAAGACCTCCCAGTACACCGTCGAGCAGGGCCTCGACCGTCGCCGACGGCCGTTGAACAAGAACACCCTCTCCTTCACCGAGAATTTCCGAATCGCCAAGAACGGCGTGCGCTACAACGGCACCGAAGTGCACGTCCCCAACCACACCACGAGGGCCGTGCGCTTCGCGTCTGTCCTGGACGACGAGGTGCACTTCTTCAGCACCAACGTTCAGTGGTCGGTCGACGAGTACGCGACCTGGCGCGGCGCGGCCAACGCGCCGTTGGAACTCTTGGGCCACGGCGACGCGCGCGCGATGACCGTGCGGAAGATGACGGCCGCGGACGTTGCGTCCTTGACGGGGTTGGACAAGCAGCGGTACGATTTTCTCAACGCTCCGGGGACGTACTATTTCTACACTGTCACGAACGTCGGCAACCTTGGGCTGGTCTCGATCGACACGGTGAACAATTACCGACGGTACTACTTCCACCGCGCCCCGTGGGGAATCCCGAACCTGATCAGTTTCATCAACCACGCGATGGGGCGTGCCATCCTTCAGTTGACGGCGAACGGTGAGTTTCGCAAGTTGGTCCCCGACGCGATCGAGTACCTGGACGCCGACGTGTTCAACGCCATGGACGGGGCGACAACAGGAACCTTCGACCTGGCCAACCTACCGTTGAAAATCGAGGGCGACAAGACGACCGCCTCCATGGTGGCGCCCAAGTTAAGGGCGACCCTGCCGGTCGGCGACTACGCCCCGGGCGACGTCGCAAAGTACCTCCCCCTTCACATGAACCTGTGCCTTTTGCGGTCCCCGACCGCGCTGAAAGTCAACGGCGCCGACGTCGTCGTCCCCGCGGGGCACTACCCGGCCCCCTTCCTGCTCCAGGAAGCGCTTCAACGGGCCCTCGAGGGCACCGGCGTCGCCGTCAAGTACGAGGGAGAAACACAGAAACGAACGTTCGAAGAGGCGCAGAAAGGCTTGAAGCAGTTCGTGTTCACCGCCGCCGAACGGTTCACGCTCGACCTTCGCGACGTCTCGGAGGAGTTGGCGCTCGCCCTCTCGGCGGACCGGGTCCTCTTTGGTCCCTCGCAGCGAATCGCGCTCCGCCCGATCGTGTGGCCCAACTTCCTGGCCGACCAGTTCTCCAGCCTGGTCTACTCCGTCGGGGGGGTCTCGCCGGAGCAGCACAAGTTCTGCATCAAAGCGGAATCCTACCCAGCGACGACGGTGGACGCGACCGTCGAGAGTTTCGACACCACCGTGGTTTCGCGCACCGGGGAAGTGTGGCTGACGGACATGACGGCCGTCCTGCCTTTGCAGGTGAACGACGTCGTCCGCGTGGCCTACGACGACGGGTACACGAGCACGGGCAAGGTCGTCGCGTACGGGACGCGGTTCACGCTGACGATCGACGGGGACGCGCTGGAGGACCAGAACCGGTACATCGTGAAGCAGGAGCGCGCCGGGGACTCCTCCAACGTGGAAGGGATCGTGTACGGGATCGTCGGGAACACCCTGGATGTCTTCTCGATGCACAACACGGACAACAACGCCTTTGAGGCCGGCGCCGCCCTGAAGGTCTACCGCTTTGCGGATTTCAACGTGGTGACCGTGATCGAACTTATCGCAACGGTGACGCTGACAAACGTCGTGGACACCGGGAAGGTCGGTTGCGTGCTCTTCGTCGGCGACGACACCCCGAACGTCGAGAAGGAGACGAAGAGCGTCACCATCGCGCCGATCGACGCGCCGCGCTTCGAAATCGAACCGTTGCGGAACTCGATCAGCGCGCGACTGGGCGTCGGGACGCAGCGGTTGTCGGGGGATCGAAACTACTTGTTGCCAAACCGGTGGAATTTAAGCGCCGTCCCGTACGTCCTAATGTACTTGGACGTCGGGGGGTCGATCGCATCGCAGCAAATTCTGAACCGCCACCTGACCCAGCGCGACGACGGGACGGAGGAGGAGAGCCTCTACTTTGCGAAACTGACGACGAACACCCAGTTCACGGTCAACAGGCACGAAACGATGGAGTTCAAGTTTACGTCGCCGACGGACGTCGGCCAGTTCAAGGTTCGGTTCGAGAACGCGGACGGCAGCCTCGTCGAGTTCCACGGCGCAAGGCACGCGATGACCTTGGCGCTCATCTCCAACGCGAAGTAGCGCAAAAAAAAAGGCCAGAAGTAAAAAAAGGATTCTTCTTTTTTTTTCTGCCAGAACCAGAAAACGATGTCGTCGATTTTCTTAGTGGATTTCTTCTGTTCGTGCGGGGGCATGACCGCCGGGCTCGTCAAGAGTGGAGCGTTCACCCCCCTCGTCGCGGTGGACATCGACTACGATAAACTCTCCATGTACCAGAACAATTTCCCAAACGTGACGGCCCTCAAATGGGAACTAAAAGTTAGTCACATCGACGAGACGAACAAACGGAACAACATACCCACCGACGCCGTCGAGATGCTCGGCGCCATCGTTCGCCTCGGCATCGAGCGCCTGCGGTTGGGCCCAGACGCCGTCGAAGCCTGGGAGAAGCAGGACAAGACGGTGGGGAAGAAGTTGACCCTTCCCGGAGGGTTTCTGCCGATTCACGTCCACGGTTCACCGTCGTGCACCGACCTAAGCACGGCCAACACGCGGGGGGCAAAAAGAAAAAAGAAAGGGGGCAAGACAGAAACGACCATGGCGTGGTTTGCGGGGTTTATTTACTACCTTCGACTCTCTCAGATCCCGCACACCATGTCCATGGAGGAGGCCGACATACCAAAGACAGCGAAGAGTTTGAACCGGATCACCAAGTACGCGATCACGAGGCTTCTGGACGGCGTTCGGCGATCCGAAGACAAACAACCGTTCGATCCGACCAAAACGTACTACGCTTCGATCGACTACGAGAAGTGCGGTGTTCCGTGCACCGGGAAACGCCTCTTCGTTGCGCAAGGATGGGACCCACTCGCCATCGGCGAGCGCATCGGCACCGACAACCTCTTCCTTCTCAACGCCGAGTTCGTCGCCGTCCCGGGCAAAGAAAAACGCGAAGAACGGGGGTGGGGCGATGCGGACAGCATGACGATGCAAGCGGCCTTTGAGATTGCCGACGAGTGCGGCGTCGCGGGCGCCCGAAGGATGGTGCGAGACCTCAAGGACGACACCGTCAGTTTCCAGCACAATTATTCGATGGGAATGAACCATTGGTTCGCCGGGCCGGACGGGCAATACTACGGCTACGCGTCGCCGGCGCGCAACCCTGTCAAACACTACAGCGGCGTCGTCGAAGAGAAGCCGTACAAGTGGGCGAACACGAACGACTTGGTAACGTACGGGCGGGCCTACTTAGAAGGCGAGAGGAGGTTTCCGGCCGGCTCGCCCCCGGGGCCTCCGAAACGAACGCCGAAGGCGAGGTTCCGGGACCCTAAGACCCAGGCCGGGTACAGGCCCGTAAAGACTGGGGTCCAGTTGTGGACAAAGGCGCTCCCAACAACGACCAAGTTGCCCGGCCGTCTGGCGCGTACCACCGGGCGAATCTTATGGACCGACCCCTTGCCGGTGCAAGTGAACTTTAAAGTGGTGCGCGCGGTCAACGCGCAGGACCAGCGGATTCTAATGACCTTCCCCGGCGATTACCACCTCTTCTGTGGAAGCGAGTGCGTCGACGCAATGAAGAAAGCAGGGAGCGAGTGCCCGAACGTCGAAATGACGAAGGGTGCGGCGTGCGTGGACAAGCGCAGCGTGCTCCAGTGCTGTGCGAAGAAGAAGAAGACGGCGTTCAAGCCCCCTTCGAACGTGTTTAAACTCACCAAAGACCAGGAGTGCTTCGGCGACGCGGTGCCACCGTTGGTTTCGTTTCGCATCGGTTTGCAAATCTACGAAAAGCAAACTACCGGCTTGGCTGGAGGAGGGGAAAGCATCGTCCCGACCGCGCCGTCGGTGTACAACGTGGTAGCCTCGAGCCCGAACCAGGGAAAGACGATGCTCGAACTCTTGTACAGGTTCAATAGTTCAAAACGCGCGCAAGTTGGCCACCCCGCGATCGCCACGTTCTTGGAACCGTTTGAGGTGTACCTTCGGGACGTCAAAGGGTTGAAGAGCGCGAAGCAGATGGCGGACAGCCTTCGCACGATCGTCCTTGCGCACCCGTTGTTCTCGTCCGAGGGGGTGCGCTTATTCGAACAGGCCGAAGGTCGCAGGAAACGCAAACGGAAACGAACCAAACCGGGCGGGTCGGTCGCGTCTTCGGCGATCAACAAGGTCGCGGACTTTCTTCGGCAACAACAGACCCCATTGCCACCGAAGCGCGTGTTCTTCGACAACGACACTCCGAGCACACCGGCGGGGCAGGAAAGCCTTCGGGTGTACACGAAAGGGTGCGAAGCACTAGGATTTACCGACGCCATGACTCCCGACGAAGCCAAACAACATTACAGGAACCAAGCAAAAAAGATGCACCCCGACAAGGGCGGAAAAAAAGAAACCTTCCAGCGCTTAAAGGAGTGCTACGAGAACAAACTCCTAATAAAATAATACTTAAACCCAAATTTTGTTAAAATAGTGTTTACCGTTAGGGTATAATAGGAATTCGTTTTCTACCATAGATTACCCTTATTTCATCTATTTTTAACTATTGTCTCCATTTTTATCCGTATTATAGTCATAAAACATATTATTATTTACAAACTTTATGTTTCGGGTTTTTTGTATTATATTTTGGTTTTTTATCTATTAATACCATGTATTAGTCTTAAAATAGGAAAAAAAGGCTAACATGACAATATCGAAACATATGGTATTTTAGGACTTTAATAGGATTTTTTTCGCTAAAAATAGAAATAATACATCAAAAACAGTACAAAACAATATTATTAAAACAGTATCAAACCATACAAAGTATACGCAAAACTAACCCTACTAACAACTCTACCTATAGTCTCCCTCAGCGTTTGATGGTTATTTTTTTTCTCTTCCCACTGAAAAAAAAGAAGTTTTCGCAACGCGTAGTAAGATAGAGTTGTTAGTAGGGTTAGTTTGCGTATACTTTGTATGGTTTTTGTACAACTCATCAACTGTCGGACCTCCCTTTCCGAAGGCGAACAGTACGACGGGTCTTTCGAAGGCCAAGGCAAAGCAAGGCAATAAGAGTAAGAATTATTAATAGTTGTTGGGTTTGCATGATTTTTTTATTTTAACAACAAGAAAAAAAATTGTGATGTTTAAGAAGTACAAATTTTACAATTATATTTTCCTCCATAATTTAAAAAACCTGTCAATACGTACCTTGTTCCAGACGTTATTTTATTGCCTTTGTGTTCATTTTGACCTGAAAATAGTAAGGCATCCCCGACGCGTAACTGAATGTTTTTCTGATCATATTTAAAGGTAGTTCCACCACCGTCAAACTGATCATTTAACGCGACAACAAAACTGAACTCAGAACCATCTCTATGATATTCTAATTTTTTTTGGCCATTGTATGAGTATTTGACCAAAAACACTTCATTTACTTCCAATTTGTTCGGGTTGATGTTATACATCTCTGCAAATTTTGCATACATTGTTTTGGTTATTTTGTTGAGTATCATGTTACGTAAGATAGAGTTGTTAGTAGGGTTAGTTTGCGTATACTTTGTATGGTTTTTGTACAACTCATCAACTGCCGGACCTCCCTTTCCGAAGGCGAACAGTACGACGGGTCTTTCGAAGGCCAAGGCAAAGCAAGGCAATAAGAGTAAGAATTATTAATAGTTGTTGGGTTTGCATGATTTTTTTATTTTAACAACAAGAAAAAAAATTGTGATGTTTAAGAAGTACAAATTTTACAATTATATTTTCCTCCATAATTTAAAAAACCTGTCAATACGTACCTTGTTCCAGACGTTATTTTATTGCCTTTGTGTTCATTTTGACCTGAAAATAGTAAGGCATCCCCGACGCGTAACTGAATGTTTTTCTGATCATATTTAAAGGTAGTTCCACCACCGTCAAACTGATCATTTAACGCGACAACAAAACTGAACTCAGAACCATCTCTATGATATTCTAATTTTTTTTGGCCATTGTATGAGTATTTGACCAAAAACACTTCATTTACTTCCAATTTGTTCGGGTTGATGTTATACATCTCTGCAAATTTTGCATACATTGTTTTGGTTATTTTGTTGAGTATCATGTTACAAACACCCCATGTATCTGTCACTTCGTTGTCAGTGGTTGAAAAGGCCCCGTGTCTGTCTGTAAGCCATGAATGTTTTTTTGCAAATGCCTCGCCTTCGTTTATAATTCTGACACACTCTTCCTTACTAAAAAGGCTTTTGGCAACTGTTCGTTTTTTATTTTTACCGTAAATCCATAAATCGTTGCAGACGGGATCTGTAAAATATAAGAACTTTAACAACAAAACACACCAAATTAATATCGTAATAATACGTAATATCATTTTTTTTTTAAACGACAGAAAAATAAAATGAATGAAACGAAATGATGCCAATATACAAAAAAGGTCGACGGCCCCGTGCTTTTTTTTATTTGGGCACCAGAAAAAAAAAACACTGTACGCATGGCCGGCGAAATTCCACCCGCACTCTTGTAATGCTTTATCGTTTTTGTCATAAATCGGGCAAGGTGTGCAAATTTTCCCTATCCGCAATTGAAAATGTGGAACAAGACGGTACTTTGTTCTTATAGTTATACATATGCGTGTAGTATATTGCCTCTCGTCTATTGAACCCCCCGGGTCCAACGCCATCGTGCTCGCCTCCACGATGGCATACTCGTGAATCCCAAACGACCACATCGCCTTTAAGCGTTCCACATTTTGCATAAGTATTTGGGTGAGAGTTACAACTATTGAACTGTCCAAGTTGAACGTGTAGCGACCCGTGGGCATTTCTTTGATCTTCAAATGCAATTGCGGTAGAGAGCATAGATTGACCGTCATCAAGATCTTTAGCCCTACAATCATTATGCCATAATTGCGATGGGGTGAACGGTTCTGTAATAAAGGCAGCCGCTTCAATTAATGTTGGGGTTTTACCGTAATTTTCTAGGAAAATATTTTTGGTTTTGTCCCATGAATCCAGAATAGCATTCTTTATATTTTTTTCATATGGGATCAAAATATTCCATCGTTTTTTTAGACGATTCTCGCCAACTGCGGGCACGAACGGTACAACACGATTGGATAACATAGAATGATAGTCTTGTTTTGCCTTGTCTAATATTTCAGGGGAAACGGCGTTTTTTATTACTGTTACTCCAAATGTTTTTAAGTTGTTAGAGCACGTTTCTACGTCGGTTGCATCACACGACGGGCAAACTAAATCGGGCGCGATTCTTGGTGCTCGTATGCCCCAAAGCAGAATCACACCCACAATGATAAAAGTGAGCAGAAGCATTTTTTTTTGGTACACGAGAAAAAACTTATCAACACCGCACAACTTCTTTATACTCCTCGTTTTGTTTTTTTTCTTTTGTTAAAATAAAAAAATTATGCAAACCCAACTATTAATAATTCTTACTCTTATTGCCTTGCTTTGCCTTGGCCTTCGAAATACCCGTCGTACTGTTCGCCTTCGACAATCGATGGCATACTCGTGAATCCCAAACGACCACATCGCCTTTAAGCGTTCCACATTTTGCATAAGTATTTGGGTGAGAGTTACAACTATTGAACTGTCCAAGTTGAACGTGTAGCGACCCGTGGGCATTTCTTTGATCTTCAAATGCAATTGCGGTAGAGAGCATAGATTGACCGTCATCAAGATCTTTAGCCCTACAATCATTATGCCATAATTGCGATGGGGTGAACGGTTCTGTAATAAAGGCAGCCGCTTCAATTAATGTTGGGGTTTTACCGTAATTTTCTAGGAAAATATTTTTGCAAACTAACCCTATTATTAACTCTACCTATACGCGTTGCGTTGCGAAAACTTTTTTTTTTTCAGTGGGAAAGAGAAAAAAAAAATAACCATGAAAATCGTAATAAAACGCAAGTTGAACTACGACCTGCGAACAATCGAATGCGCCCTATTACTTTTGCGCAAGGAACAGGCGGAGCCGGGTGTTACGTTCACGCAACGAAAAAACGAAGAGACCCACAAGGTGTTTCAAATCGACTACGACGTTCCGTATTTGATTACTCCGTTCGTGGGTTCGACGGTGGTTCTCCGGGAAGACTTTCTCTGGAAAATGAACTGTCTCATTGTCACCACACAGAGTGAAGGGTACAGTTCGAAGACTTACCCTTACATGTTCACTCAGAGTGTATTCACCCCCGACGAGAACAACAAGACCGCCACGATGACGACAACAGTTGAATGGGCGATCCGAAAAGGTGGTGTACCGTTGATGGAGGAGCGACTCGAGGCGTTTGGAAAGAGTCGGTTTGAAGAATTACTGAAACTACAAAACGATTACTGTGAAAAAATAGTTAACTCGTAGAGAACGTCTCCTTCTCTTCTGTGTTCATGGCCTTGAACCGTTCCACTTCTGAAGCGTTGAAATAGTCTTCGACGCGGTCCAGGGTACACACGACTTTCTCCTTCGTTTTGAACGAAAAGGTTTTGCCGGCGACGGTGAGCGAAGAGCCAGTGTCTTTGCAGTACTTCTTAAAAGCATTCTTACATTTGCGTTCCTTTTTTTTCAACCCCTTCAATTGATTCTGCAAGGTTGTCAATTCTGGAAGGATGCGCGTGTATTCTTCTTTGGCGTGCTGAAGGTCCATATTTGGAAAGGGTTATTTTTGTTTTTGTTTTCTCTTCCCACCCGAGTTGAATCGACGAACTCCGAACGCGCGCCCCTTTTTTTTCACGCCAACAACAAAAGAGGATGCGAAGATTTTTCATCGAAGCAAAACAAAACATCCGTCTTACCGGAGGATTGAACGAGCGGAGGGAGTTCAACCGCCTGCTTCGCGCAAAGAAAAATATCCCAAACGCGTACCTTCCCAACACCCTGACAAAGGCGGACCGGGCAATCCTTCAACGGGCAATCCTTGCCAGTCGCGCCGCGTACGATGAAAACAAGTACGTCGACAGGCCGCCGGTGGCCTCGTTCCGTTCGAAACCGAGCCAACACGTCGAACGGGCGAAAAAAAAGTACGGCCTGGAATCGATGAACGATTTAAAAACGTTGTCGCACCGGACCGGGTGCTCGATCGATTCGTTGAAAAAGATCGTTCAAAAAGGCCAGGGCGCGTACTACTCCAGCGGCAGTCGCCCCAACCAGAGCGCAAAAGCCTGGGGGCTGGCGCGGTTGGCGTCGGCCGTGACTGGGGGGAAGGCGAAGAAGTACGATATAAACCTCTTGAAACAGGGTGGATGCGACGCGTCCGTGCTGTCTGCCGGTGCAAATTACCCGTGGCTGACGTACGAAGAGGCCAAAGAATTTTTAGACGAGGCAGAGAAGGAAAAGGTCTCCGTCGTCGCTCGCGGCAGTGGCGGGTTTATGAACGTCTACAAAACGGCCAAAACCCCACAAAGTATGATGCAGAAAGTCTGGGTCGGGGCGAACAACCGCACCGAGCCCTGGGGGGTGCGTCGCGAAAATTTTATCAAGCGGCACATGGCACAGTACACAAAGAACCCGACGAATCGGAGACGACTCGCCCTTTTAATGTGGGCGTTCGATCCTGACGTGTCAAACACCACCCAAAGAACCCAGCGGAACTAATTGCTCGAATTGGTCTGTTGATGTCTGAAAGGCTTTAGAAATAATGGCGTGCGCGATGGTTTGTTCCGTGAGTCGCGTAAGGATCGACCAGTCGCTCTCCAGCCACGCTTTGAAGTCGTTGCTCAGTTCGTCTGCTACTGTCGTAGCAGAGAAGTGCCTTATTCTCATGGTTTCAACGAAAAAATTCACCGTAGCAGCCCTTTTTTTGTGCCTCTCCATGTCTGGAAGAACATTTAACAAATCGCGAAAGTATACGTAATCGGGTACGCCGCCAAGGCTTCTGGACCGAGGGGTTTGCTCGTCGTCGTACAAAAGATCGTTGAAGTACGAGTAGGAATTCTTGAAGGGTGCGAAGATGTTGGTCTCCAACCAAGGCAACGTTTGATTGTCCCAATTCAACACTTTGAAGCGAATCTGCCGCAGATACGAGTGGTACTCACGCATGCGCGTCTGTTTCAATAACGTGATTTTCGTTCTATTTTCATAATTTCCGAACACGCAACCTTCCGTTAACAGCATCCTTTGAAAACGACATATTTCTTTTCCTCGAACCTTGGGACCACTTTTCCTGGCGTTTTTTGTTTTTTTTTTGTCCAGACCAGTAGTTTGGGAGGCAGTGGTTTCTTTTTATATAAATGGTGGTAGTGGTTTATGATGGTATAATTTAAAAAAAAAAGATTAAAAAAAAAGAGTGGGTACACCGGGGTAAAAAAATACAAAAACCTACTTGTAACCCTATTGAATGTTTGGTTGGTTGCACACAACAAAACTTTGCGTTACTACAAGACCGACAAGCCCGTGACAACGAAAAAACGAACGCGAACCCCACCTCAATCGATTCCCAAACCCGAAACGAACCCGAACAATGGCAAGCCTGGTCGATCTCTACTGCGACGAGAGCGATGGGGAAGGGGGACGTTTGGACTTCTCTGACCCCGACATGTCCTCGGACATTGACATGTACGAGGACGACCGCCACCCCGATGACAACGACGAAGCGCTGAAGAGGCGCGTGACCATTAACTTAGGAGACGAGGCCGACGGCGCGCACCAGGACGCCGAGCGTAGGCTGGGTGTACTTCAAGCACGAAAGAAAGCGCGCGCAGAATCCCGGAAGCGGAAGAACAAAGGCACCCTTCTGGCCATGCTCGGCGTGGAGTCTCGCGAGAGTGACTACGAAGACGACGGCTTCGTCGTCCTCTCGGAGGAAGAAGAGTCCGACGGGGGCGGCGGCGAAGAAGAACAACAAACCTATAAACGGAAGGAGAGGGAGCGCGAGGCTTACCTGAGCGAAGAACGTAAGAAACGGCAGAGAGTGGTTGCCAGCAGAGTGGTTGCCAGCAGTCCGCCCGCGCTTCGATCAGCACCGCCAGACGGGGCGCGGTACCGACCGAAGACACGGCGCATGCGCTTGGCCCCGTTGACTCGGCGGCCTTCGGAGAAGAAACCATCGAGGGAAGAAGTCGGTGTATTTTTTTTCCAGCCGCCGGCAAGGCGGCGCTTAAAACCCTTGTTAAAGAAGTAAAAAAAATGAAATTATTGTTTATGGTTATATATATACTACTACTCGTCCACGAAGACACTCGTCTGTTTCAACATCGAGGCACCGCCATGCCTCGCCGTTGTCAACGCCTGGCGTTTGTAGCCCTTCGTTCGTTTCAGTTTGTTCTCTCGCTGGGTTTTAGCGCGATGGTTCTCTATCGCGACGCGGTGCTCGACGGCGTACTGAAACGCTCCGTTCTCGTACGCCCACAGCAGAAACGCGATCTGCGCCACCGTCGTCTCCATCGCGGTGGACCGGTCGGCGCCTTCGCGACAGAACACTATCCGTTGCTTCCGTTGGAACGGGTCGAACAGTGGACGCTTGTACGCCCTCAACGTTTTCTGGTAGCAATCGTGAAGGCACACCAACCCGTTGGGCGCGACGCGGTGGACTTTGCTGTAGTTCACGACGAGCCACTCCAACGTGCGAAGGCTCACGGGCGCCGACGCCGTGATGAGCGGAAAGAAACAGTCGGAAAGAAACTGTTCGGAAATTCTGGTCGAGACCTCGCGAAGCCGCAGGGTCGCCGCCGTCGAAAGCCACTCGGTGTTGAAAAACATCAACATCCTCTTTTTTTTCTCTTCGCGCGCACTTTTTTTTCGGGTCGGGTGAACGTGCGTGCCCAACTTTTACCGCGGCCGCACCTTTTCCATGAACAGCGCCGCGACCGCGTTGGTTTCCGTTTCTTTCTTCACATACTCGATGGTAGAGTTGACGAATTGCCTGGGTAGCGAGTTGACTAAACAGCACAACCATCTCAATTTTAGATGGAGGTTTTTTTCGCATCTTCCTATGCTGTGTGCCTGTATCGTGCATTCCTTCTGGTCGGTGTAACATACGTTCTCCACGCAACAGTACGAGGAAGCCCCGAGGTTGTGCCAGTACCTCCTGCTCTCGTACCGTGGGCAGATGAACGCGAAGTGGTCGAGGAGCACCGTCTCGTTCGCGAGCGTCTGCCGCCCGCAGCAGTAGCACCACTTCACGCCGCAGTGCTGCATCTCGTTGCAAGAGACACTTTTCAAGACTTGCGCGCCACACTTGGGGCATTCCATGACCATCGACGTCTTGTCCCCGCCCTCCAATATTTTCGCGATTTGGGCCTGGATCAAAGGGTCCGTAAGCATGTAGTTCCGCATCCCGTTCATGTACCGGTTCATTTTGTTGGCGTAGAACCGCGGCGTCGAGAGGCAGACGCACTGGCTCTCCTCGCAGTGCCAGCAGTAGTTGGTGCGGCACGAGCGGCACTCCAGAACGACCTGGTCGTTGTTCTTGTGCTCCGGTTTCAACTTTGAAACGACAACGTCCTGGCAGGCCATGCAGTTGGTGTGGATAGTCACTGGTGTCTGAACTTTGGCCAAGTGCGCGGTGATCTGCTCGGCCTCTTCGGCGGTGAACAGGTTTCGCCACGCGTCGCCCATCCTTGTCGTCGACGGGCAGTCCGGGAAGACGCACGACAGGTACGGCGTCGCCGTCGTTGCCGGGTGGGAGTAGAAATTGAGCAACATTCGCCGTAAACAGGTGGTGCACACCATGTGGTCCGGGTTGTTGCACGGCGCGTCGATGAGACACACGTGGTCCGGGCCCTCCACGGGTTGGAAATCGTCAAAGTACGCAGGAAACCCCTCGTAGCATATCGAACACTCGAAGACGACCATGAGGTCTTCCTGAATCTGCTGTTCCAATTCCAAGAATTCCAGCCACGGGATCGTCGCCAAGTTTCCGTTGACCACCGTGTACGTCAACAGATCCTCCTGCCGCGGCATCTGCCGGGTGTTGTACCGCCGTTGCGACGCAAGGTACTCGAGCGCGGCGCCCACCCTGGTTGCCGTTGTTCCCGGGACGTCGAACTGCCACTCGAACGCTTCGAGGTCGTAGAACACGGGCACCTCGGCCCCGTTCGGCCGTAGGAACACGCGCTGCATCGGGTTTACCGCGCCTTTGCTTTGTTTTCCACCGCGGGAAAAAAAACACCCGGCCGACCGCGCGCGCCGGCCGCCTTTTTTTTCCTGGCACCAACAAGAAAACATGACATGATTGCCTCGTACGAGGGCATCGTTCTCGCCCTTCTCTTGCTCGAGGTGCACGCGTTCGTCCGGCTGGGGCGCCTCGTGAACCGGCTGTGGACGATCCCGAGCCGTCCCATCGCGGCGGCCACGTTCCAGTCTGGCGATTTGCTCCTCTTCGGGTCGAACCCCCTGCTCCAGTACGCCCTCGGCTCGCCGTTCACCCACGTCGGCCTCGTCGTCGTCCGCAAAGACCGCGCGGCCTTCCTCCTTCACCTTCACCCCACCACCAACGAGGTCGCGGTGGCGCCGGTCGAGTACATGGTCGACGCCGTCCACCGGCCGATCAAGATCCCGCTGTCGACGCCCAAACTCGTCGCGCTCGCAAAGCGACCCTTCCATTACAATTTCGGCACGTGGAAGCCCCTCTTCTACCGCGCCTTCAAGGACAGCCTCCTCTTCCCGCTCCTTCTCCCGGCCATCACGGAGCAGAAGGGGGCCTTCTCCTGCGCCGAGTACGTTCGGTGGGTCCTGGGGCACTTTGGCATCGACGGCGGGGCCCTGCCGGAAGACTACAGCGCCAGCAACCCGAAGACGCTCGTTCGCTGGCGCCCGGGCCGCCGGCTTCTCGCCTAAATCGAAAATTTCGACTTGGACTTGGTCAGCCTCGTCAGCGTGTACGCGACCGCGAACTCGCCGGCCGTGAAGCCGTGCACGGGAAAGAACGAGTGCACCGTCGTCCCCTGTTCGCGAAGGCGCCCAAGGATGTTTCGGACGGTCTTTACCGGCAGGGTCTTCACGCGCTGAAGCGTGTACACGAATTCGTCGTCTGCCATAGGGAAGACTGTATTTTTTTTTCTTACGCGTAAACAAAAAAAAGATGACCGAACGGACGAGATTCAATAATTTCCCAATCGGCGGGTTCTCCGAGAAGCGGCTGGTCGCGGAAGCGCAGAACGGGCGCAGCAGGGAGACGAAGGTTCGCGCGAGGATCCAGGAACCCCTCCTTGTCCGCGCCAAGCCCGTCGCGCTGGCGAAAACGGCACCCTCGAAGGGCCCGGCCCTTCTCCTGTCCCTTCTCGTCCCTGCGATCGTCGTCCTTCTGCTCGGCGGCCTGCTTCGATCCTTTTGTTAAGAGAGAGTCTCTGGGCCAATGAACTCTTCGCGAGCCTCCTTGTACCTGAACGAGTCCGGCACGGAGAACCCAATCTTCGTCTCCAAGAGGTGTTGGAGGGAGGCTTCGATCGTCTGGAAGTTGGTGATCAGTTTCTTCGACCTCGCCGGGCCGAAATGTTTTATTTTGCCAAAGTCGGAACCGCACAGGACGGCAAAGTCCACGAACTGCCTGTACGTGAACCCGAGCGTGTCCAGCACCTTTCCAAGGTCGTACTCGGTAAACGCGCCGTTCACGGAAGAGCACATGACCGCGCCGCCGAAGACGAGGGTGTCAAAGTCTTGGGAGAGCACGACGTCGGCCTCGCTGCGTTGCGTCATCTTTGCGCAGAGTTTCTCCCCGTCGTGCTCGGCCGTTCGATAGTCGATGCTGCGCGCCTTCAATTCTTCCTGTAGGGCCGCGTAGTGTTTCGACGTGGGGAAGGAGGCGACACGTTCCTGGGCCTCGATGCGCTTGTAGAACGGCAGCGTCTCGTCGGCGGCCTTTGCGCGCCAGCCCTCCTTGACCTCCCGCCGTTTCGCGAGTTCCTCCCCCTTGAGCGCGGGGGGCCTGCCGTCGAAGACATAGATGGGGGTGATGCGGTGAAAAGCAAAGTCTTGAAACTGTTGCTCGAACCCCCTCATCCAGTTCGTTTTCTTCGCGGCGAGAAAGCGGTACATAAAGATGGGCGTGTCGATGGCGATCGTTTTACCGCTGTACCGCGACAGCGACTCGAACGTGTGGTGGCATTGGTGCTTGCGAAGAAATGGACCGAGGCGTTTGATTCCCATTTATTTTTTTTCTTTCTTTCGGCGCTTTTTTTTTCAAGCGCGGCAGCCGCGCGCGCGCCGGTGTGTGCGTTCATCGCCCGCTCGTGATTTACGAGACGAAGAAGAAACAAACACAACCAAAAAAAAAATATGGCACCGCAAAAAAAGACCAAAAAGAAATCCAGGGACCCCAACCGGCCCAAACGACCCATGGGAGCGTTCTTCCTCTTCTCCGCGACGCGCCGGGCGGGCATCAAGGAGGCAAACCCCGACATCATCAAAGTCGGTGAAATTGCCAAAGCGCTCGGCAAAGAGTGGCGGGAGGCGTCCGCAAAGACCAGAGCCCCCTTCGAGAAGAAGGCGAAGAAGGCGACGGAAAAGTACAAAAAGGCGATGGAAAAGTACAAGAAGAAACTCGCAAAAGAGGCTGCCCCGAAACGGCCGGCGAGCGCGTTCTTCCTGTACTCGGCGTCGCGGCGCGCCGCCATCACAAAGGCCAACCCGGACTTGGCCGTGACCGACGTCGCGAAGGCGCTGGGCAAAGAGTGGCGCGAGGCGTCCGCGAAGGTCAAAGCATCCTTTGAGAAGAAGGCGACCGCGGCGAAGGACAAGTACGCCAAGGCGAAGGCCAAATGGGACAAGAAACAACAACAACCCCAGGAAGCGTAAAGGTTGTTCGGTCGTTTTTCTTTTTTGTTCTTGCTTTCCTACCAGCGCTCCTTCAGAAGGATCGGACAGTCGTCCATGGCCAGGCTCGACAGCGCCTCGTCGGCTTTGAGCACGTGGAGCAGACGGCTGGAGGCTTTGTGGGAGAGAAAGGCTTGAAAGTCCGCGTGTCGCCCGTTCTCGATCAATTCAAGAAGGAAGGCCTTTGCGCCCTCCTCGCACGGCAGCGCCCCCTTGGCACGGAAGAGTTCCAGGGGGGAGGACGGCTGCTCTTCGACTTTCTTGGTGTTGTCTCCCTCCCCCGCGCCCTTCCACCAGCGTTGAATGCGGAGCGCAGCGACCTGTTTCGGGATCATCTTCTTCGTGCGCCGCCGGGCGGGCGCCCTCTTCTGCTTCGCCTCGTTTCTCAAGCGAAGGAACTCGTGCATTTTCCGGAACCGTTCTTCGACGAAGATCACGTTGGATTTGGTGTCTGGCGTGGGGACGTAGACGTGGCCAGGCCTGGTGTACTTCCGGTGGTCGACTATTGCGCTGCTGTACTGGCCGCGCGTCTTGTTGGGAAGTTCGACGGTGTAGAAAAGGGATTTCGGGCTGTAGTGAACCACCTTCGCCAAAGTGTACCCGGCCTGGGACGTTTCGTTCTTCAACCCCTGCTGAAGGATGGTGGGGATGCTCTCCCCTTCCGGAGAATCCACCGGCTCGGCTCCGCAGCACAGAAGGAACTTGAACACTTGAAGGCTTCCCGCGAACGCCGCGCGGTGGATTGGTCGGTACCCTTTTCGCCCGAACGGGATGTTGACGATGCTCTCCCGGTCCATCTCCGTCGACGCATCGAGGAGTTTCTGGACGATCTCGAAGCGGTCGTTCGCGCAGCACTGGTGGATGCAGAAATTGAGCATGAACGGGGCCAACTTGGCGTTCTTCTCCAGTATTCTCTGAAATTTCCTGATTTTGTACGTCTCCAACACGCTGAAGCACGCCTTCTTCGCCCACTTGGGCAACGGCCGCGACGGCGGCGTGGAAGGAGGCGTCTCCATGGTCGGGTGTTTGTTTGTGTCCGAAGAAAAAAAAACGGCGCGTACGAACGAAGGAAAAAGTCAATCACTGGCTGCATCGGCTGGAGACCGGTCTCGCTTCCGGTCTAGCGTACACGGCACAGTTCTGGGGAACGTTGGTCGGGGCGTTGACGGAGACACTGGAATGGCCGCACTGGCTGCTAACCGGCCGCTGGTGCGGCGCAAGGTTGCGGGAACAGCGCATCTGTTCCCGGCCGGCGCCGTTGGGGCGCTCGCAGCACGATTTCTCGTCCTCGTTCAATCGAATGGGGGTCGAAGATAGGTTGGTTTGTGTGTTGCCCATGGTGGTCGAGGAATTGGGTTGGTCTCTGTTTTTGTTTTCTTTCTTGCTTTAGAAAAAAAATCGTCGAAGGCTGAGTCCTCTTTTTTTTTAAACGAACAGTCGTTTCCCGGTCAACCCCCCCGGTCGTGGTTTCTTCTTGTTCGACATCGGAGTGGGCCGTTGCGACCCGACGATGGCGTCTGCCTTCGTCAGAAACATCTTCTCCACCGCCAAAAGGTCCTCGTCGGAACGTGTCTCGTCGTCCAACGGTCCAAAATCGATCAATCGATACTCCTTTGTTGTCTTGTGTTGCAAGATGTTCCCTTTGTTGATTGCGGCGGTCCGCCCGTCCCTGGACGAGAATATGTCGCCGTGGTACACGTTTTGCTCGTGGAGTGTTCTCAACGCGTCGATGGCGTACTTCAGCCCCTCCCTGGACAGTACCGGGACCCCGAACGCCGGCATTTCGAGCCTTACTTTCCCATTTTTCACCAACTTATACGGGGCGTGGTATTGTTTCAGGATTGCTTTGTATCGATCGTAATATTCAGCCTGTCTCTGCGTGAGAAATTTCACGTAGAAGGTTCCATCCTCGTTTTTGTACGTGGACCCCTCGGTTCCAGTTTTCAAAAAGGTCCCCGCGTACTTTTGTTCCAAGAACTGGACCTCTTCCTCCGCCTTTTCGCCCCCCGCCAATGCACACTCTTGGGACACGCACAGCACTTTGAAGCGACCGACCCGCCGCGGCGCGACGGGGATCTTCTTGATCTCGCCTTTGAGCGCCCGGCACAGCCCCGGCCACGCCGACAAGGTCTGTTTCAGCGTCTTGTTCGATCGTGCCCCCCGCTTCATCTCCTTCACAATGGAGGCGACCGACTCGTCGCAGATGTCCATTTGAAAATCGACAAAGTGGGTCTTCTTCGAGTCCACGGCCACGACCTTCACGTCGTACAGGGAACCCTGTTGCCGCGTCAGGGTCACGGAGGACCCCGCGGCCGCCGCCCCGCCCTTGAGGCTGCGCGCGCGGAATCGCTGCCCCCCCGACAGGTCAGCGTCCGCGCGCACTCGTAAGAATCGAGGGTGCCTGGGAATCCCGTTCTTCGTTTTGTCGTTGTACGTGATAGTGATAATCGTTCCTTTGGGCAACCGATTTTTTTGTTTTCGGTCCTCGTCCGTGAGTCCGCTGCCGACGTAGAACGTCTTGGTCTTGTCTTCCAACAGGGCGCAATGGTACGATCCCAAGAGGCCGGCGTTCTTCCCGGTCCCATCCTTGTACCCAACGATCTCGCACTCGGTGTCGTCCTCCACTTTGATTTTCAACAGGTCCTTCGTGCGTCGGTTGGAGTAAAGGCTCCCTGGCTTTCGTAGCATGATGCCTTCTCCCCCCTTGGCAACGACCTCGTTGAAGAGTTGCACGGCATCGGTCTCGTCCCGTACCTTCGTCTGCGTGGCGAACACCAAGGGGCACCCGACGGTCCGTATGCCTTCGGGAACCGCGACCTCCACCGCGCGATCGCACCGTTCGTCCACCAAGGCCTCCAAGGCTTCCATCCTCTCCTCGAACGGGGCATCCATGACCGGCAGGTCGAAGACCATGTACTTGACATCCATCCAGTCCTCCTCCGTCGCGTTCTTCCTCCGGAACACGCCGCACGCTTCGTAGTTGCACCGCCCACGAAATAGTTCACCGTCCAACGGTTGCGTCGGCATCAGGCGCTTCATCCACTCCGGGACTTCGAACGTGTTCCCGTTGCGGCTCGTAAAGTTCGAACCGGTCCATATCGCCCTGTACCCGTCGAATTTTTCCGAGGCAAAGTACCCTCGGACGTCGATCTCCTTCTTCTTGACGAGTTTGCCGTCGCGCACGGTCCCCAAACTCTCCGCCAACATCGGTTTGAACCCCTTCGGGAGACGCAGGGCCGCCTTTTCTTTCTTTGGCGCCTTTTCTTTCTTTGGCGCCTTTTCTTTCTTTGGCGCCTTTTCTTTCTTTGGTGCCTTTTCTTTCTTTGGTGTCTTCTTCTTTGTCGCGGGGGCCGTCGTCTTCTTCTTTTTCTTCTTTGGGGTTGCGGGGGGAGCCTTTTTCTTCTTAGGGGTTGCGGGGACCGGCTTCAACCACATGTAGTGTCCGTCGTTCTCTTCCGTTTCCGGTTCGAAGAGAAGGTTCACCACGTCGTCGGCCGTCGCGGGCTCCCCGGCGTACTCGCCCAGCCATTGCTTCAGCCCGTCGTGGTACACCCTGAGTTTCACGCCGAACAAGCAGTTCAGCAGCAAATCGTGGACCCCCGGCACGTACTCAATGTACTCTTTGTTCTTCGTCATGTTGTCGGAGAACTGATTTACCGTGAGCCCGGCAATTTCAAAGTTATCGTTGAACGATTGGCACGATTTCTTGGCTTCTTTGATCTTGACCGTCGTGAACAGTTTCTTCAACGCCGTCGTCTCCTTTCTTGGGGGAACGAGAAGTTTCGTTCTCTTCGTAAACTTCTGCGCGTCCGGGTCAAATTTAAACTTCTTCCCCGGCGCCAACCCTTTGGATTTGGTGGCGCGAAGCAACGCGTAGTGGAAACAGTTCCCGTCGCCTCGAACGTCCTGAAGGATGAAGGACGCGCCCTTCGCCGTCTCGACATCGTTCATCTGTTCGTCGAGGAACCACTTCGTCCTCTCGTCGGCGTCGTCCCCTTCGGCGACCTTTTTCGTTTTCGGCGGCCGCTCCGGGGTGGGCGGCGGCGCTGCCGGCTTGTCGTTTCGGTGGTAGAACGCGTCGGCGCTCTCTCTCAGTTCGGGGTCGGACTCGGGAAACATTTCCCGGCCCGTCTCTTTGCAGAAAGTTTCGTACGCTTTGAAATTCAAGTACAGGTACTTCTTCACCTCTTCGAGAACGGGGACGGTGAGAAAGTCGTACTTGCACGGTTTTCCGCCCGTGCTCGTCGTCGTCGATTTCGAACAGATCGCGTAAGGGTTGTAGCACTTCTTTTCCCCGAATTGCCTGTCCTTCAAGCACGAATTCGACTGTTTCTTCGCGACGTGAAGGACGCACCGGCACCAACTCTGTTTCTTGCCGTTCAAGAAGGGGTCCGCACGGTACGCCCTCTGCTTCTCCTCCGTCGTCCGCTGCCGTTTGCGGCACCGTCCCGTCTTCGGGTTGATTTCACAACTGTCGTCCGCGGTCTCCCCGTCTTTTCCCAGCACGCAACGGGTCGAGGTGCCCCGTTTCGTGCAGAACTTTCCCCCTCCAATCAGAAACGGTCGTCGTTGTCGCATTTGTTTTTTTTCTTTCTTCTGTCGGAAAAAAAAACGGAATTCCTTTTTTTTCCGAACGCCCAAAGAAAACAAAACGATGTTGAAGTGGGCAAAAGAAAAGATCAGAGCGCTCCCCGACCGGGAGACCACGTTGCGAAACCAGTTCAACGCCTTGAAAAACGAACAAGACCCGTTGGCCCAACTCAAACCCTTCGTCGACAACCTGCTTCGCGGGGACCTGTTCTACCAGCACGGCACTTTCTTCGGCCCGAAGACGGCGTACGGCTTTCTGGTGGACGAGCGAAAGATGGTGTACCAACTCGCTTGCATGTTTCTCGAGTTCGGCTACCCACAGATTCTCCAAGGCCTGTACACCATGCAACAGTCGCGGACCTTCTTCTCTGACAAGGACGCAGCAGACCTCGCCGGAGCGTTGCGAAGCATCGGGGACGTTCCCGAGTACATCGTCGGCGCCATGCTGGGCTCCATTGCCACGGTGTCCAACTTCATGTTCGAAGGGCGCAAGTATTTGAAGGACAAGCACCCCTTCTTGGACGCAACGGTCTTGGGATCGTGCGCGTTGACCCCGGCCATCGACCTCGACCTCGTCGACGTGGGAGGCGACGGGGAGGTGCGCTACCAGGGCCGGCCGATGGCGCGGGGGAGAAAACTCGGCCAGGGCTCCATGGGCGCCGTGTACGTATACAAAGACGACATTACCGGGGCAAGTTGCGCGGTCAAGTACGTCGATCCCAAGGATCCGGAGATCGACATTCTGACACGCCTCCTCGAGGGCAACGAGGGCTGCCGCGTCGTTCGGTCCAGGCTCTTGGGCGTCACGGCCGAGAAGGGCATCATTGCGATGGAGACGATGGGGGGGGACCTGACGGTGTTCCAGGGCAAACTCGACGTTGATAAGGTCGCGTACGTGGTCAACCTGTGCGCGGACGCGTTCCTGTGCCTCATCGCCTCCGTCGACTTGTACTACTTCGACATCAAGTGCATGAACGCCCTGTACAAGTGCACCAAAAACGAACAAGGCCAGTACGCGTTCGAGGTGAAGGTCGCGGACCTGGGAAGCCTGTTCCCCTTGCACGCGCCGGGGGTCACGACCTACCTCTGCCCGTACGTTGACAGGAAGGACGGCGTGGTCTTCGTCCTTCCCCAGTCCGAAGTGTCCCCGATCGTCGTCTACCCGCACTCGTTGGTCGGCGGCCAAGAAGATGTCCGCACGCTCGGGTTTCCGCGCGCCGACGGCGGGATAGCGCGGTTGAAGGTGTACGGCCCGTTGAAACCGGCGACGACGTACTTGCTCAAACACTGGAAAGGGACCACTTGGCTGGCCGTCGAACTGAAGGACGGGGAAGACCCCCGCCTTGGAATGGTACCGCTGTACGAGAAATTGGCAAACGCCTTGTAAAAAAAAGTCGAACTCGGGTTACGTCGTGTACTGGTCGAGCAGCCGTTTCTTGTACGCCTCCAACAACTCGTTCCCCCCTTCCCCGTTGTTCATCCGGGCCTTCACCTCGATCATGTGGAGCGCGTTCCGAAACTCACGGATGCCGCTCCGCGGTTTGAGCAAGAGGTCGACGAACGGTGTGTGGGTGTACGTAACGAACCGGTGAAACGCACCGTCGCCCTCCGCCGCCTTAGTCAGAGCGTCGCGGCACGACGCCTCCGTGTACTTCTCCTCGCCGTCGCGCTCGAATTGTATTCGAAAGAGGTAGACCCTTCGGGTGTACTCCTTCACCCGGTCCAAGGGCAGCGCGTCGACTGTCGTCGTCTGGTACTCGTACACAACGTTGCTGCTGTCCTGCTTCAGTTCCTCCAAGCGTTCCTTCGTCATTGCGACGGACTCGTAGTCTTCGGGTAGGTTCATATTGCGATGTTTCTTTTCTCTCCGTACAAAAAAAAAAGAACATCCCGATGGACGCGTCTCTCATTGATCTGTTGACACAATTGAAAATTATAGGGATGCTTCGGGCCCACGAACGGTTCAGCACGAAGGGGAGCATGATCCGAATCGAGCAGCAGACGAGTTTCCTCACCCCTATCGTCCGGTGGGCCTTCGGCGAAGACAGGGAGAACAACATGCACCAACTTCAGAGTATATTCGAGAAGGCCTTGAACATGCTGGAACTCAAAAAGGACGACCCGGTGACAAGGGAACAGATCATGACCGAACTGGTAAAGGCAAAGGACGGGTTATTGAATTTGCAGGCGACCTACGAGGGAGACAGCGTTTCCATTGCGAAACTACAGATCATGACCGACGTCTTGGAACGACGTTTACAGGCTCAGACGAGTTCCCATCCCACGTCCTCGGGTAGTGGCAAAAAGGGCTCTTCTTCCTCGTCTGAGTGATCGGGCAGGTCCCCTTCTTCCTCCGGAAGCAACCCGTCCTCCCAATCGGTGTATTTCAGCGCAAGGCCGAGCACGAGCAGGCACGAAGCAAACCCGAGCACCATCGCGACGACGATGTGCATTCTTTTTCTTTCCCCGTGGGATTATTTTTTTTTCTGTTCCTTTTAAAAAAAAAGACCATCCCACGCATTCTCCCAAACAATGATGATGCTCATGTCTCAGGCGTGGCCGACCCCCCCGGTCGTTCGGTTGGAAGAGGCGAAAGGGGGTCCCCCGCCTCCCCCCGCGCCTTCCACCGACTGGAAAATGAAGGTTCTTACGTTTCTGGAGCAGTTCGACCTAACGACGTGGTTGCTTCTGACCATCATCGGCTTGCAACTACTCTGCATATCCCACTGCCGCATGCGGTAAAAAAAATAAGTTGGTTCAAAGAAAGAAAAGAGACAATGCCAAAGACAATGCCAAAGACAAACAAGAAGTGCCCCGTGTGCACCAAGACACTCTCCTCCGTGGATCGCGCGATCCGTTGCAAATGCGGAAAGTGTTTCTGTTCCAAACACAGGCATTTCAGCAAACACGCGTGCCCGTCGACCACCATCATTCAGAACCCTCCCCCACCAGTCGATTTCGCCAAGGTTGAAAAAATCTAAAAATAGAATATATACGACAAACACCTTAAAAGATCAGAGCCAAAATTAATTAATCTATTTTTTTATTATTTTTATTCTATTTTGAGTAGTTATTTTTTATTATTTTTTTTTATATTAATATTATTGGGTGATTTTGGGTGAAATGGAAAAAAAGCACCCATTATCATTATTATTTTTTATTTTTTTTTATTTTTTTTTGTGGCCAACAGAGAAAAAGAAACAAGCCATGCGTGCGTATTTAAAACAACGAAAACGGGACATACTTTCTGGGGGGGGAAATATCCACGAACGTCGAAGGTTCAATTTCCTTTTAAATGAGTACAGAACAAACAACCAACATCACCTAATCGGTGGAATGAGACGAAAACGACGGAAAACGGACGACGATGGTCCAGGGAGCGTCCCTGAAACTCCCCAAAAAATGAATCCCTCGACCCTGGCGTCCATGAATGCCCTTCGCATCGTTAACCAGACGGGATTCGCCGTGCCCACGAAACTGTTGACGTCTTCTCGCAGATTGACATCGGAACAAATAAAGGAGCAGGACAGACCGGCTAAACTGGCCATGCTAAGAAAGGACCCCTTTTTACTTTCCAAGATGAGCATCAAAGATCGTAATGATCCGGACTTTGCGTTGACTGCCATCCAGCACCAAACTTCAGCAACAAACTTAGGCTATAGTATGCTATTGTACACAAACGAACTCTTACGCGATGATCTAGAGTTTGTTAAAAAAGTCTTGAATTTAAAAGACAATTTGAGTCAATTTTCACACATTTCCTACCGGCTTCAGAACGAGGAGGAGGTGGTCAATCTGGCCCTCGAAATGAAGACGGTTGGTCTTGACGAAATTCCCGCCAAATTCCGGAACCCCCTGTGGGTGACAAAACACATCATAAACGAGGGACGGTTTTTGAAGGAAATAATGGCGAACGACAGTTGGGTTCGCCCGGGTTGGGGGAGCGGTGATTTGGAGAAGGTCGAACAGATAATACGTTTAAACGACGCGGACGTCAAAAAACTGTATCAAATTGCCCTTAAAAACGACCCAACCCAATTGGACAGGCTCCCTCAAAGATTGGTGACACCAGAAATGGTAAAAAATGCTGTCGGTCTATCTGTAAGTGTGTATAGATATTTGCCTTCCACGTACCAAGATAAGAGAGATATCCTCTTGGAAGCGCTTAAGGCCCCCATGATCCCCTCAATTGACGGGACTGGACGGGGTCAATCGCCGTTGATGTTCGCCCCCAATGCATTCAAAAAAGATTCCGAAGTGGCCGTGGCTGCACTAAAACAGGTTTGGTACAGTTACAAACACATTGACCAGGACACGTACCGGTCGGACGATAGCCTGGTGGAGTTGGCTTTGGAAGGGTACAAAGTCGATGTTGCCAATGACATGTTCATCGATCGTAAAGACCATCCTTTGCTGCGCGCTAGTAAAACACAAAGGAGAGACAACCGTATAGTAGAGAAGGCAATCCAAGCCAATGGATATTCGCTGAATATTTTGATGGAACGGGAAGACTTGAAAACATACACACGCAAAGAGATGTTGGAATTGGTCGCCCTTGCCGTTTCACACAACCCCATTGCTATCACGGCGTTAACCACCACGCCCCTAGTGACGCCCCAATTGATGACGTTGTATCAAACCCCCCGCCAGCGTCGAGAACTAGTGATGAAAGTTTGCAAAGTACCACTTAAACGACATTACCGATTTGATATTCTGAGAGACTTTAAAGAGTTTGGAAATGATACTACTGTGGTCCAAGCGGCGCTTAAACAAAACCCGTTAAATCTCCAATATTTATCAGAGGAGTTCAAAACAGAACATATTGGTATGGTTCGTGACGCACTCTACCAAAATTTTGACGAATTGATTGCCAATGAAGTCCGTGGCGGCAGACTCCAGTATATAGAATTGGCATTGGAGTATGCTGGGCAATTAAAGAATGACAAGGCCGTTGCGACGAAGGCAGTCCAATTGGATCATAGACATTACGAGCATATAAGCGATGCCTTGAAGGCTGATCGTGACATTGTGCTCACCATGTTGCGGTACCACGATATAGATGCCATTCAGTTGATAGGTATTCGTGCTCTTAAGACATACAAAGACGACAGGGACGTCGTTTTAGCGAGCGGGAGCCTGAAGTTTGCGTCTCGTACATTAAAGAAAGACGAACAGTTCGTCTTGAAAATGATGTACGTCCATAAAGACGGTAGGGTACTGCTTCATGCGCACAAAAGTCTTCGGAAAGATTACAGAATGATTGGAGAAGCGCTTTCTTATGGAGGTCTTATCGAGGACGACCACGTAATCATTAAGAATGAGGAGGAACTATTGGCCTCTCCTCTCGTCGAAGAATCCTCCGACGAGGAATCCTCTGACGAGGAATCGGACGGCGACGATACCTCTGACGAATCCGACGGGGGAGGGTAATAGGCGCCAGAACCTCGGGTTTTCGTTTATTTGTGCGAGCCACCACGATTTCTTCCGTACATTTCACCCAAAATTCACCCAATAATATTAATATAAAAAAAAATAATAAAAAATAACGCTTTCCCCCATGTTCAAATGCGCACATTACTATTCTAAACCCTACTACAAACGACGTACCTACTGTACTTCTTCTACCAACTACTAAACACACTATTAAGTACTACAACAACTAAACTGTCATGGCCGACCCGTGCGAGCAAGCAATAAAAAGTTTAGAAACGCTGACGCAAATCGACTTGGAGTACGTGCACGATGAAATTGCTAGCATGGTCTACCACCGTCGGCACCGTTTCTGTAACTTTGTAACGTGCTCCAAGGAGGACGCAAAAAAAAACCCGTTTGGGTACCGAACGGTCGGTGAAATGGGGGGAGAGTATGGGTATTTTGTCCGCAGCGAATGGTGCGATGAATCCCACCAGTTCAAGACAACAACCGAACTGACCACGTCTCAGAGAGAGACCATAGCCAACAACTTGGAATGTTGCTACTACCACGGAAGCGTGTGCGATACTTCGTTCGAAGATTGCGAGTGCCGTCTCGGGGCCGAGTACTTTACGCTCTGCTTACAGTCCGTTCACGACGAAGAAGTTCCGACGACCCTACCGATGGACTCTAATATTTACCCTAATGTTTACCCTACATATATATTTTTTTTCTGTCGTTACAAACAAAAAAACTTACTTCAACATGGCCTACACCTTTGACATTACCAGTGCCGCGTGGCTCGTGTTTGCGGTTGTCGCGCTCGTGGTGATCACGACGACGCTAGGAAATATTTTTCAGCCCAAGTACGACACCGACAAGGGCCCCTGCGGCTCCGAGCACAACGGCGGCGCCTCCCAGAAAGATTTATGCTGTGAATATCAATGGGGCTACTGCAACGTCGGCACCGACCTCGACAAAATCAAATGCATGAAGGATCGGGGGTGTGTGTTGACGGAAGGAATGTGCGCCACGGCCGGAATTTCGTACACCCTTGCCGCTGGCGAGAAATGCGGAGCCGAGAATTGGGGCTCCAACTGTTCGAAAATGTGCTGTTTGCAGCAATGGGACTTCTGTAAAAAGGGTGCGACGAAGGGCCAGTGCATGCTGGACAGAGGCTGCCCCGTACCAAAGGGCGACTGCGACGCATTTGATTACGATGTGAACGTGTCCGATAAATCTACGCACTGCAACACGGACAAGACGGGAGGAAAAGAGTGTTTGAAGGAGTGCGCACAGACCCAGGCAGTCTTCTGCAACAACAACGGGGGGCCGAAGAACATGCAGTGTATGCTCGACAGGGGCGTCCCAATGTGCGCCTCCGCCACAGACGTCGGCTGCTACCCGAACGTGTACAGCAACCTCACCACCTACCCCAACACTGGTGGGATCGCGCCGGCATTTCGGGGGAAAGATTGGTCGAGGAATGGGGGAACGGGGTGCACAAAGAACGTCTGGGACTTCAACGTGACGAAGCAGAACAAAGGCCCCGACCCCAATGGGCTCGTTCAGTGTTCTTTGCCCCAGCAAGGGGGCAAAAAATGCTCTACGCAATGCTGCGCGGTCAACAACGATTTTTGCGACAAAAAGAAAGGAATATTTTGCCCGGACTCCTGCGTGGAGCAGTGCAAGAAAGACAGGGGATGTTAGGGTTGTTGCGTTTACAAAGGTTAGAGAATAGGGTTGTATCAGTTTTTTTTAAATTTTGGCAAAAAGGGTAAAATCGGGGTGCACCCTACTACTGTCTTTTTTTTGGTTAAAAAAAGGTTGTTCCCACACACACACAAAACAACAGAAGTAAAAGTAGAAAAGAAAAAGGAAAAAAGTAAAAAAAAGTTAAAAAAAAAGTAAAACTAATTACAACCAACAACCCAAACCAGAAAAAAAAAAAAACAAAAACCAATGTTTCTTCTTTCCATCGACGTCTACGACGCAAAGGCCACCCAAACATGCGTCGCGCGCACGTACCAATCGACCCAACACGAGCCCGTGGTGACCGAAACCCCGTTTCGGCCATGGGCGTACCTCTCTGTTCCGAACAACTATACGGAAGAGGCGGTCGAGTTGTTCTTGAAGGAACTGGAACTACTGGACCCTGCCCCCGTTTTGGTGAAGTTGGAGCGTCGGTACCGCGCGATGGGGTACGACTCAAAAAAACACCTGTACGCGAAAGTATCGTTTTCGACCTTGGCCGCATGTTCCGAGTTTCAAAAACGGTTTTCAAAGACCACCGCCGCAACCTTGGCGAAACTTCAGGGAAGAAGGAGTAAGGTGATCGTCTATCCCTACATCCCCGGAACCTTTCGCGCGTTCGCGCCCTCGGCTAGCCTGGCGTTCCAGATCGAACGCAATGCGACAATTGGAGAGTGGAAGGGCTCCTCCTCCTTTCCCTTCCCTTCCCTTAAGGTCTGCGCGGTAAACGTAGGCCCGACGACCGTGGAAATGGTATTCCAACGGTACGGCGAAAAATGCCCGGAGCGGAAGGTTCGCCTGACGACCAACACGATAACTACACCGAACAAAAGGTGGGGCCAAGAGAAGTACAAGGACGGGAAAAGGCTCATGGACCGTTTCACCCATATTTTGTCCGGTGAAAACCCTGACATTATCGTTGGGTACGGGAATTACTCCACGAACAAGACCCTCTGGGACCGGTTGCGCGGTGGTTGCGCCGCAAAGCAATCGCGCGACCCGAATCGACCCCCTTCGTACCGCAAGAAACCGCCTCGAAAGGGTACCGGAGCGTACCATCTGATCGATCGCGCGGGAAGGATCGAGATCGACGTGAAGGAGGCCATCAAGAAGGCGCACAGCCGCCTGAGATCGTACAAATTGGAGGCCGTCGCAAAGCACTTTAAGCACTTTTTTGGGGGAGAAGAGGCCAGCCGCTGCGAGGCAACGCTTCGATTGCTGTTTCGGTTGAATATTCTCGAGAACGCGTTCGAGATGGCGCGCGTCTGCGGAGGAATGAGCGCGACGGACGTGCTGACGTGCGGGGAAGGGGCCAAGTTCAAGACGATGGTCACGCGGTACGCGATCGAACACGGGTACGCGCTCAACCGCGAACTGCACGGCGCCGGGGCCAACGGGTTCCAGGGCGGGCGCATCTTCGAACCTCTCCGAGGCTTCCAGTCGTCCCCCGTCGCCGTCTTGGACTTTTCCAGCCTGTACCCGAGCATCATGATCGAGCACAACCTTTGCTTCTCGACAAGGCGGGACGACGGCGACCGTAATTTCGTTCCCGCGACAGAGCGCCGAGGAATCGTCCCGGCGCTTCTGAGCGACCTGATCGACGCGCGCACCACCGCGAAATCGAACGGCGACGACGTCGGCCAGTTGGCGCTCAAGATGGCGGCGAACAGCATCCCCCCGTTCTGTTCAAAATCTGTGATCGAACGAACGACAAAAACCGGGAGGGCGCTGATCGAAAGCGCGGCGAAGACCGCCAAAGAAATGGACGCGACGGTCGTTGCGGGGGTCACGGACTCGCTGTTCTTGACCTGGAACGATCCTTGCTCTGCCGCGGGCGTCGTCGCCTGCTTCGAACGGGCCGAACGGGTGGCGCGCGCCGTTTCTAAGGGTAAGATCGACATGAAGGTGGAAGGGGTGCTTTGGCCGTCGGTGTTTTTGAAAAAGAACCAGTACGTTGGCCGGGCGTTTAAGACACCCAACGAACCGACCAGCCTTGTCGTCAAAGGCCTTGCCAGGCGGAGCGACCCCCCGATCGTTTCCAAGTTGTACAAAAAGGTGTGCGAGGCCCTGCTCTCTCGGAAAGGAAACCCAGACCTGGCAAACGCGTTCGAAGCGCTGGAGGGGGGGTTGAAGGCGCTCGTCGAAGCAGGGTGCCGACCGAAGTGCCTGGACGAGTACACCCTCTCCGTGGCGTTAAAGGCGACGGCGGTCGACAACGGCGCGGCGCCCCCCCACGTCTCCCTGAACGAACGGATTCGAAAGCGCGGCGGCAGCCCGTACAAGCCAGGGGAGAGGGTTCAGATGGTGTGGGTCCACCGAGAATCGGGAAAGAAAATGGCAGAGGACCCGGATAGTTTCAACGCGTTGGAAACGATGAAACTGGATGTGGTGCGCTACATCGAGGCCGCGCGGGGCCCCCTGTCCTACCTCTTCGGCGACGACGCGCGCGCGCGGGTCGCGGTGCTCTTCGACCGGTACGCGAAGCAGGCGAAGGCGGTCCAATTTCCAGTCGGCGGGAAGCGTTCCATCCGAGCCTTCTTTGGAGAGAGGCGCGTTCACGACGGTCCGTCTTTATCAAACCCTAACAAACAAAGAAAACAACACGATGTCAGCCGCCCAGTTTTTTTCCAGCAGCCCGCCACCCACTAACTTCCCCGTCGTCCATTGGGGCCGAGTGAAATGGTTTGATGCAAAGAAACAGTTTGGTTTCGTATCTCCGATCAACCAAGGGGAGGATATCTTCGTTCACGGGAACGATTTGCGTTGCCAGCACCAGAAAGCGGGGCACGACACGGCGATCCTATTTACTGGCGAGTACGTTCAGTACACCATTCAACAAGCGAGCGATGGGAAATCACGGTGCGTCAACGTGACAGGGATCGCAGGCGGGCCGTTGATGTGCGAGAATGGGAAGGTGGTGTTCCTTGAGTACAATAACAAACCGACGACAGAGCCTGCGGAGGAGCAGCCGCCCATGGCCTTGTAAAACGTAGTATATATAAAGTATGTTTTTTATTCTTGATTATTCAGCAAATTTGCAAACTTTTTGACTTTGGCCTCGTGGGATTTCAAACGTGCCACTTCTTTTCTCAACCCTTCGTTCTCTGTCTTCAATGCATTGAACCCTGTGAGTAGTTTGTGACATATTTTTTCCAGGTTGTTAAAGTCATTCTGTAATTTATGTATGTTTGCCACGTCATTTTGCCAGTCATTCTGTAATTGATGGATTTTTGTCGTGTTCCCAGTAGACGCTAAACAATTACCATGCGATACATCATATAATTTGTTGCATTGTTCTTCTACTTTATCCAATCTTGCCTTGTCGGATTTTTTGCGATTTAGAAGGTAATTGTATTGTTCTTCTACTTTATCCAATCTTGCCTTGTCGCCGACGGAATTGTTGCGTGGTCGGTGATACTCCAAAAAGGATTTGAACGCATTCCCTAATTGTTGGTTTTGCAGATTATTGAAGTGTTCATCTTTTTCCAAGACTGCACGTTCTTTTGCTTCACGGTCTGCATCCGTGTGCTTCGTAAAATCATCAGCGCCACCGTGCATATTTATCCCTTCAGAAGGAGACACCAAGGACACGGTGCTATCTGAAGATGGCGTGGTTTGTTGGCCTCCTGCCTTGGAGGGCACCGTTTTTGCAAATAAGGGGGTTTTGGTACCCTCCTCGTGTTCCTCCTCGTCTTCGCTTTGCCCCACCACTGAGCCGTCGGCTGCTTCATGGTCCGGGGCTGGGATTTTTCCGTTTTTTGGTTTTTTCGGGGGAGCAGATAAGGTGAGCAGGTGGTTGTCGTCGTCGTTGGCTGCTTTTCGTTTCCCTTTCCGAGACAGAACAAGATACCCGTCATCGTTGTAGTTCGACTCCCAGAGAGATCTATTGTAGTAATCCTTCTTGGTATAGCACTTGTAAACTGCTCTGGTTTCGTATGCGCCATCGATCCAAAAGAAGGCAAGGTACTCGTAAAACAGGTTTCCTAGGTGATCCGCTATTGGTCCTTTCTTTCTTTTCTTTGTTTTGTGAGCAAATTGAACCACAAACGAATGGACGAAGATCCATGTCAAGGCGAACATAGGGTCTGGAAATCTCGCTCTTTTAGTCTTTAGTCTTTTTTTAACCGAATCCTGTAGTCTTTTTTTAACCGAATCCTGTATGGTGTTTATGTCGTTTTTTATCGGCGCGACCCAGATTTCGGTATCATCGGTACCATCGCTTGTAAAATCAGAATGATTTCGCAGGGCATCGCCAGCCATGTTCTCAAACTTCGATTCCGCCGCAGGGTACTCGATTTTTTGGCCCTGGCAGTCGGACGAGCCAACCATCTTATCCATCATTTGTTTCTTTAACTCAGTCTCGATTAGGCGCAGTTCAGACGCCTTTAGAGATAGAGTTTGGCGGTTTATTTTTATTGTTTGTACAACGGTGTCGTCTGGAGCGTTTCCATAGATCGAAGTGACCTCGCTTGTGGATGACATGTCGTGTTCCCCCCAGCAGGCATCTAAGACATTCTCAAATGGTATGGGTGGTTCGGTGTCTTTCATTGTTTTTTTGGGTTAATAAAGGTGTTTGATCTTGTTTGTTGTGTCGTTTCTCTTTTTTTTTTGTTTTATTTTCCTTCGGTTTGTTTGGTTTCGTTTTGGTCGTGTGCCATGCGTGCGCAACGAAAATTAATAAATGTTAGTTGTATAATGTTACCTTCAATTATAATTATCTGACTAAGAAATATTAAGAACAATAATTTTAAAAAAACGATTTAGGCGCTGTGTTCCTGTTCGAGGTTTTTTGTTGTTCTGGTTTACAAAACATACTCCTCTTTTTCTATCCATTCATAAAACGCGATATGGACACAGCATTCAATGAATGAGTTTAATCTTTTTTTTTTAATCCAACATCGCCACAGCATTGCGCCAATTTTTCATTTTTTTCATTTTTTCATTTTTTTCGGTTGCGCATGGTGTGCCATGTTTCAACGTTCATATTTTTAAAAAACTATACATGATTATCCTTAAACCGATTCATTCCTTATTCATTCGGGTGCACCCAAACAAAAAAAATAATTATTGAATTCACCCGCACGCAAACACTAAATTTCGGTCATTGATCTCGGGTAATAATAATTGAATTATGATTTTGCGGAAAGAAAAAAAATGAACAATTGGGAAAGAAAAAATGAACAATTTGGACAAGAGCAAAACGTTGGAAAAAAAAAGAAAAAAACAAACGACCAAATGGAGTTGCCGACAGAGTGCTGGAGGGCTGTGCTAGACTTCACGGGGATGTGGGACTTGGGCCAGTTGACGAAGACCTCCCACTTTTTCCACACCGCATGCTTCGAGCATTTCAGAGAGAACCGGGCGAGTTACTTTCCCGTCTACAACACAGACTACAACGTCTCGGCGTGGGCGGTCGTTAAGAAACACTTTCTCGCGGCGGCGCGGGGAAAGACGCGTGTGTTAAAAACGTTGCACGGCGTAGTCGGGTACCTGTACGCGAACCGGATCTACGTCTACAAGGACAGTTTCGTTTACGTTCCAGCGTCGGAGGATCCGTACCTGGAGGGGCCGCTGACCATGCAAGTTTATGTTGACTCGGACGACGAGGAGACTCCGTACAAAATTAACGCGCCCGACACGATGCCACCCATTTCTGGCAGCACGATGGAGGCTTTGGCGCTGCGCGATAGCCCGGCGTGGTGAAGCATGACGCCCGCCGTGAGAAGCGAGGACGCGATGTCAAAGTACGTTCCAGGAACGGAGATTTTCCCGTCCTTCCGCGCCTGAAATATCATGAACAAAGACGAACAGACGGTCAGCAGCAGGGCCGTGTAGTTGAGCACGTCTTCGAGCAACATTTTCTTTTTTTTCTGGAGGAACGAGAAAAAAAAAAGGGTACCATGACGATTCGACTGTTCGTTGCCAGCCTCTTGCTCTTCCTCCTCCTCGACGCCGCGTGGTTCGCAGTGTCGACCGTCTACCCCCCGTTGAACACGTCCGTGAAACGAGTGGTGGTGGGCGGTGGTCTGGCGTGGATCGCGCTTGCCTTGGGCCAGGCGTACTTTGTTCGGTCGGTCACGGACGGTTTCCTGTTCGGCCTCGTCGTCTACGCCGTGTTCAACGGGACGGAGCACGCGATTCGGAACGATTGGGGGGCGTCGGTAATGCTTTACGACACGGCGTGGGGGTGCTTTACGAACACCCTCATCGCCGCACTCCTCCATGGTTGAAAAAAAATCTTGCCACTAGAAGAAAAACAAAACTTGCAAAAACCAACCAATACAAAAAAAAATATGGAAGCCGGCGCGATCGCGAGCCTTGCTCCCTACGTCATGATGGTCATCATCGCAATGATCGTGTATGGTGGGATCACGGGAAAGAACCCGGTGGCCCAGGCAGTCTCCGGGCTGTGGCTGGGACCGTACAACGCGTTCAAACAGATCGTCGGCGACGCGACCGCGTCGCAACGGTGCGACGACCCTGCCCTGCCCGCCAACCAACGGTACGCGTGCATCAAGAAAGCCATCGATTACTGCACTACCGGGGTCGGAAACATATCTGGACCACAGAACACGAAATGCTTCACCGACCGCGGGGTCCCCCTGTCGAAGGACAACAAGTCCTGGTGCCTGCTCCCCCCGAACAAGGAAGGAAAGACGTACGACGTCTGCCCGTCCTGGCCCGACGACGTGCCTTGCTCTGCCTGGGAATCTACGGCGTGGGGGAAGTACAACACCGAACCCGTGGGCGAAGTCGTTGGGGGCACACAGTACAAATGTGGCCAGGACGTTCTTGGGGGCGAAAAGTGCAAGAGCCGCTGCTGTGAGATAGGCCAAAAGCCCTACTGTAAAAGTGCGTGTGTCGGCGATTCCGGTCTGGCGAAGGACTGTTACAAAAAGTGCCTTGCCGAGAGGGGGTGCACACCGTAGAAAATTTAAATTTTCGACAACTCTTTTTTTTTCTGCCCGATCAAGAAAACGACGAAACAAATAATAAGGCAAACCCAATAATAATAATGCGAGCCGTGTACGCCATCTTCGTCGTCGTCGTCCTCGTCGCCCTGGCGGCGGCGGCGCAACGAAAAGAGGCTGCTCCGACGTACCCGCCGCCACCAACGTACCCACCGAAGCGGAAATTCCCGCCGCAACCCCTTCCGCCCATCCCGCCGAGCACGGCGCAGAAAATTGTCAACAAGGTCAAGCACACGGTGACGAAAATAGTCAAAAAGACAAAGGACGAGTTCGATCTGAACGCCAAGTACCGCGTCGCGGCGAACGGGTCGAAGGATCAGTTGTGCGGGGGCGTGAAGCAGGGCGGAGCGGCAGAAAAAGACAAGTGCTGCGCCGTTCAGTGGAAAGGGGACGGGAAGAGCCTGTTTCAAGGGTGCTCCAACGATCTGAGCGACCCGAAATCGTGCATGAAAAGCCGGGGCTGCCCCGTTCCCGCCGCCGGAGCGGCGGACATCAAAGAGATAAAATCCTACTGCGACAAGCACGGCGGGGCGAACAACCAGGCGTGCTACACCGACCGAGGGGTGAAGGTCTGTTCCTCGGAGAGTGACACGAACTGCTACCCCAACCTGTACGGTTGCTCCGCGTTCGATTTCAATTCGGACACTGCCAAGTGCCAGACCGACAAACAAGGGTCCAAAAAATGCGCCAAAGCCTGTTGCAAGGCCCAAATGTTGGGCAAAGGCAGTTGGGCGGGGTGCGTCAACGACCCGTTCAGCCCGTCGAAATGTTTGAAGAACAAGGGGTGCTCGTTGTCGCTGCTTCCCGACGATGCAATGGGTGCGCTCGTCAAACAGACAAACGACCATTGCAAAGGTGTGAACGGAGGGGGCCAGAACACCACGTGTTACTTGGACCGAGGCGTTCCCAAGTGCAAGACCAGTTCGCAGAAGAACTGCTACCCGAACAGTGTCCCGTGCGAGAACTTCGGCACCTTCGACTCGAAGTACGGGAAGTGCGGAACGGAACGGCAAGGACCGCACTGCAAACCGGCGTGCTGCAAAGCCCAGTGGACGAACTACTGCAAAGGCGTCATTGGCGACCCCGTGGACTGTATGACGGACAGGGGGTGCACTTTGAAGGACGCCGGGGTGTCGTTGATTGCGAACGGAGAGCGCGACGGCACGGTCGAGATCGGCCCAAACAAGAACAAAAAGTGCGCGTCCGGCCTGTCGAACGGGGGGTGGTGCGTCGAGTGCCACCCCGGCAAATGCCCTAGCGGAGAGTGCTGCGTCCATGGGAACAACAACTGGACGTGCAAGAAGAAGAAGAAGACGACGGGAGAATGTTTTTGGGGATACTGCAATGCAGATGGGACACCGTGTGGCTCGATATTTTCCGGGTCCGGGTGTCCGTTGAAACACGGGGAAACGTGGACTCAGGAGCACTGCCCGAATTGAATTTAAAAAAATACTGTATATATTATTATGTTTTTACTTTTTCTTCTCGCATTGTTTCCCACAGTCTTTCCCGGCTTGTTCTGCGTCAAAGTCCGAGAACCTTACCCCTGTGAACTGGTCCAGTGCGTTTCGCATGCACAATCTCACACACTGGTCGTTCGCCTTGACCTTCTTTGTTTTCTTTGTTTTGTTCCCAATCCAATCGAAGCCTGCCTTCAGTTCGTTGAACCCGCGCCTTCTCGCTTCCAGACGGAACCGGTACGTTCGTTCAAAGTCAACAATCAATTCCCGCAACTCCCGGAGGTCGCTTTTTAACGCCTGGTTTCTAAAATCTATAATAAGTGCGTCCCTGCCTATGCCATCCCGGTCCAGCCGTTCCGTCTCCTCCTTCGTCTCCTCCACGATCCCTTCCGCGATTCGCTGCGCTTGGACATCGATTGCCTTCAAGAGCATCGTCTGCGTCTCCAATTTTGACAATTCCACCGTCGCGTCCTCGTCGGTCTCCTCGTCGTCGCTTTCAAGGTACACCGTCGCGTCGTCTGAGTCGGTGGCCTCCTCGTCGAAGAACGTTCCGTCCACGGTCACGTTGTTAGCATTATCGACGTCCGTAACCGCAATCGATGTTCTACATATCGGACAGGTATTTTTCTTGTTCTCTACCAACCACTCGTTCAAACACGGCATCTCGGCCGTCAAGTCAATCACGTCGGAATTCTCGTCGGTATTCTCGTCAGTATAGTGGAACCAACTCGTTTTAAAGTTCGCGTCGTCCTCGAAGCAAACGTTGCACCGTCGGTCCTCCATGTTTTTTTTTTTTATTTGGCCACCAGAAAAAAAAACACTGTACGCATGGCCGGGGAAATTCCACCCGCACTCTTGTACCTGTGCGGAGCCGTCGTTGTTTACCTTGTCTACGTTGCCGTGGAACTGTACGTGTCAAAATCGCGTCGAAAACGGGAACGCTCCAGCGCTTCGTGCGATGCCACCATTCTCGTGTGTCTGTACTCGAACAAACAAAATTTTGCGACTGCCGCCACGTGCGCCACGATGTTAAAGGCAGCACTCTGTCCGGCAAGTATAACATTTGCCGTCGTCCAGAACGTGCACAACACGTCGATCGATGTCTTCGAACTCCTTAAAGAGGCAAACTCGTACGATAGTACGTACGATCTAAAGGAGAGTCAGGTAAGGTCCTTCACCGTGTACGAAGACATAGGGTATGGTGCTGCCATGAATATAATTATGGAGGATTTGCTCGACGACGAGATTGACGAATACCTTCTGTTCACCACTCCAGGGAGCGTCTTTGTCAACAATTTCGACCGCCTGCTTACCCGCGGAACACGCGGAACGGAACGCACAACGGTCCTGACGTCGCACGGCCCGCCCTTCGCCGACACCGCCTTCGAGTTTCCCCCTGGAAAGAAACAGAACATGATGTCGTACTTGGCGGCCACCATGCCGGAGCGACCAATTGCACCACCGAACGAACAGTATTTCTTCGGGTTGGACGAGAACGGAAAAATGGTAGATTACGCCGTTCCGGACGTCGTGTCCGAACCAATGGCCTCGATCGCGTGTTCGCCCGTGTGCACCTTCGTGCGGAAGGACGCGCAGCGCCAGGCCTTTACGCGCAACCCTCCGGTCGTATCCTTGTCGTCCGTTTTCTTTCCAGGACGGTTCATGTTCACCCTTCCCAGGGTGGTGTTTCAACCGAAACGAAAACGGAAGAAGAAGAAAAGGGAAATAGAAACCCTAACTCCAACCAAATTTCTCAACACGATGCAAGAAGACTCTATTTTGGGCCTGGTGAACCCTGCCGACGAGAAGGAAATAAAAATGAAATACGGGTCTTTAGCAGGCTTACAGCGTATAGAAAAGATTTTAGGCCATTAATAAAAGGTCGGTGCACCCGTGGGTAAGAGACGGTTAGAGACGGGTCTCCAAAATATTATAATATATATAATATATATAATATAATACATACATATTTGTATTGCGCGCGCACAGAAACAAACGTACGACCACCGATTTTTTTTTGGGGAACACAAAACGGAACACACCAACAAACGACAACCGAACAAAACAACAAAAATAATATGACAACATACAGTATTTCGAAATGTGTCCTTGGTGACATTTACGTTCAGGAAGGCATGCCGCCACGAAAGAACGTTTACGGTCCACTCGAGAAGGGTGTGACTTTTGTCGACTACAACTTTGACAGCGCGTCCACCATCGTCGGGGAACAAGTTCGACTGGTCGTCCACTACGGTCAGCACGAGATCGTTCACAAAAGTCAGGTAAACGCCATGGCGGAGGGACGCATCCACAACGTCGTCGTAAAGGTTCAGAAAACAAGAGGTCTCACCACGACCGCCATTGCAGAAGACGGCACGACGTACGCATGGACCACCGACACTTACAAAAACACCCAAACACTGACGAAAGGCCTGGACCGATTGATTGGGGAGGAGGTGGAGGTGTGCGCGTTAAAGTTTTCCATCGAGATCAACCAGGGCAATTTTGTGTTCCAGTACAACGAATCGGGGGAAATTCAAGACGACCTGAGCCGTCTGTTGGCAGTACCGACCGGTTTGAGGGGCGATCTGATCGATCCCAACACTTCCGGTAGCGAGGTCGACTTCGACGAGGAGTTGGAGTACATCTCCGATTCCGGAGAAGGCAAAGCCCTGAAGAATAAAAAAAGAAAGAGACCTTCTCCCGCGCCGCGCCGCCTCAGTGCACCGGCAGAAGACGGGTACGTGTCGTTGTCCGACTCCGAGTAAGTTAAAATGCATAAACAAAACTTAATGTGTAACAATACTTTTACTCTTTCTTCTTCCGTCTCTTCCGCTTCGCTTTGTTTTTCAGTATCCTTTGCCTGAGTTCTTCTTTTTCCTTCTCGTAGAAATCGATCGACTCGCACACCAACTGGGCAGGGCGTTGCTTTGTGTAGATCGCCACACAGACAGGAAAAGGACACTTCCTTCGGTACGGTTTGTTGTCGGTATCGTTGAACCGGACCCCTTGCTTGACCAAGTAGACGTGGGACGCCTGCGCAAGCACCAAGTCGTGGTACCAGTTGGTATCGGTTCGGTTCGGAATCAAGCACGTGATATTGCGGTGCGGGCTTCCGCGCCGCGCCTCCCCAACGACCTTCGACAGCCAGACTTCCAAGTTGTTGTACGGCGGATTACAGTACACGCCCTGGTCCGTCGGCCACTGTATCGTCAACCCGTCCACGGAGGGATCGATCGGGCACGGGTCGAAGAACGCGTTGCCTTCGTTGAATTGGTCACGGAGGATTTGCATGACATCGTCGGGCGTGCGGGCGAACTGATCCCGTGTTTCAGGGTTAAAGTTCGCCTTCAAGTAGGATTTTTGGGTCGTCATCGGTGCGTGTTTTTTTTTTCAGTCGGTTTAAAAAAAAAGAGTGGCCCAACCGCACAGAAAAATGACACCGACCGTTTGGATCCTTACCGTGCTCGTGTTCTTCGTGGTCTCCCTTGCGCTTCGAACGTTCGCGTCCAACGCCGACCAGAACGACGCCATGGAACGGGCGAAGGACGAACTCCTCAAGTCGAACCAGGACAAAGAGGTCTTGCTGGCGCTGGTCCACGCCTCGGCCGCCGTCGCATTTGCGGAGATGGCGGTCCATCGCGGGCAGCCGGCGAAGAAACTTCTCAGCGTCTGTCGCGCCAAGCAACGGGCCGCGCTCGAGTACGCGAAGAAGGCGGTCTAGGCCTCCTTGTCGACGATGACGATGCTCGCGGACCCCTTGCACCCGTCTTTCTCCATGGCCGAGCACGACGTCGCGCGGTACGATTCGTACTTGCGCACCACGACCATGAAGGGCGGGCTCGATTTTCCGAGCATTTTGTTTATTCGGTCGTGGACGTCGTAGACAAAGAACATGTAGTGCGCGCGGTCTTTGTACGGGGTGCCCTGCTCCCGCGCCGTGCGCAGCGTGTCCGCGATGTTGTCCCTGCAACTGGCGCACGGCAAGGTCCCCTGGAGCGAATCCTCGAACTGTCTGTAATCGTCCTTTTTCTCCGTAGTGAAATTCAACGATATCGTGTGCCAGTAATGCCAAAGCGCGGGGCCCCAGCAGGACGTCGTGAACCCGTTCCTTTTTTGTACAATCCCGCGAAGGAGCCGTAGGTCCTTGTTCGTACAGTTGCTTTCCAAATAGGTTCGGAGCATACTCGTCCCTTTTCTTGGTTGCGCGACAAAAAAAAAAGTCTGAACTCCAGTGGTCGAGATTTTTTTTTGTTGGGCATAAAGAAAAAAAAATAGAAGCACCAACCCAACTACACCAATGATGGACAAAACAATGATGCTACTTTTGGCTTTGGCCGCCGCCGTCGCCGCGATGCTCTTGGTCAAGCGCGAAGAAGGGCCGTGCACGGACTGCGGAGAAGGGGACGATGCCAAGGGCGAGAAGGAAGGCGCCAAGAAGGGCGCAAAGGACGCCGCCAAGAAGGGTGCCAAGGTGAACTTGGCCGGCGAGACGGACGCCGCCAAGATCAAGGCCGGCGTTCAACAGACCGCCGTCCTCGCCCACCCCAAAGGCGAACGCGATCTCAACAGCAAGTTCATGGGACCCAACATAGCCCAGGGGCTCTCCGGGCGCTCCAACGAAGAGTTGCTCGCGATGGGGAAGCAGAATTTGAAGGCTGGCGCACCGTTGAGTGTTCCGAAGCCATCCTCTCTCGACCTTTGATTGAACCGCGCGTTTGTTTGTGTGTTTTTTTTTTCCTCGCCACCAACAAAACTAGAAAATGCTATCGGACGAAGAGAAGGCAGCGATCAAAACGTTCTGCGACGCCTCGCTCGAACTGAAGGCCAAGGACCCGGCGGCGGCCGGGCTGCGGAGGGCCGCGAAAGAGAACAAGGCGCGGCTGGACGACGTCTTGAAGGACGGGACGGCCGTCGCGTTGGCGGACGGGGGCTACGTGGTTCGGAGAACCCAGACGTCCTTCCACCGGGCGGTGACGAGGGAGACCATCGAGGCCGCGGTGCGAACCTTCAGCACCTGGCCACCCCCCGTGGACGAACTCGTCGACGCCCTCCACCAAGAAAGGGGGTGCCCGAAGGCCACGATCTCGACGGTCAAACGACTACCTAAGAATGCCACCATCGTCGAGTCCACGGGCGCCGGCGAGGCGTTCCGGGCCTGGAAAGAGAGCGTTCGGCGGGCGCGCGCGGCGGAGCAGGCGCGAAGGGAGGCCCAGAAGCCCGTGGAAGAGCGCAGGAGGCAGGCGGAGACGCTCGTCACGCGGTTCTTGCAGCGGGAGCAGCAGAGCCAACGACTGAACCTTGCGGACGGCAGTGGGACCCCCTCGACGTACTTTATGCGCCTCGGCCGCCCACGCCAGAAACGGCGACGAACGACGCGCAAGGTGCTTGCGGAGACCGTCCAAGCGCTCGGGGGCGGCGGGCAGAGCAGGCAAGGGTTCGTGAACGCCCTGGTCACTGCGCTCGAGGCGACGAACGGGGCCGACCGCCCGTCGGTGAGGTTGGTGAAGGCGAGGGCCTGAGTCAGGCGACCACGCACTTTTTTGTAACCCATTAAAGAAAAAACCCAAACCATCCACTTTTAACTCACCATGTCAGACAAGTCAAAAACAAAGCGAAAATTATCGCCTCAATTAGCCGCCTACAACAAAGCCAGAGATGCTGCCAAAGCAAGCGGAAAAGCGTCCTTCATGAACAACGGTAAGAAGTACGTGAAAAAGGGCGGTAGGTACGAAAGAGAGGGAAAGAAGAAGAAGAAGGAAGAAGAAGAAAAGAAGAAGTCGGGTCGCAAGAAGTCGGGCCGCAAGAAGTCACCGGCAAAAAAGAAGAAATCACGCAAGAAGTCGCGCGAGAAGTCGCCATGCAAAGATAATAAGATTCGAGTCCCCAAAAACAGCAGGTGTCGTCCGGGCCCAAACACTAAATGCAATAAAGAGGGTCAGGTGCGCAGAAAAGTTCCCGACGGTAAACGAAAAGGAAAGTATGATTGTGTCAGTTCCCCAAAGAAGAAGAAGCGCAAGAGGTCAAAGTCCCCCCGCAAGAAATCCCAAAGAAAGGCGAAGGGGTTTATTGGTGATATGCGGAGGAACAAGGGGGAGGGATATGTCGGCCTTGGCGCGTTCGGGATTGCCGGCGGCCGCAAACGGTCGCGCCGCAGGTCTCGCCGCCGTTGAGTTTGTTAAGACTTAATGTTTATGTTTTTATTTTTTTTTACTTCCATTTCTTCTCCTCCGCGGTCCAGAAGGCTGCCATCGACGGCCCAGCCACGCGCTCGCGCGGATCTGCAACGAGGTGCGCCCCTTTCCCCACCATCTTGTCGTACCGTTTCTTGTCGTCGCATACCGCCTCGTAAGCATCCGTCTTGTCGTGGTCGTTGTTCGTCAAGAGAAACACAAGAACGCCAAAGCGCCAAACGTCGGCCGCCAACCCACTTTTTTGTAACCCATTAAAGAAAAAACCCAAACCATCCACTTTTAACTCACCATGTCAGACAAGTCAAAAACAAAGCGAAAATTATCGGCAAGGCAAAAAGCCGCGTTCGAAGCGTTCAGGGCGGCCAAAAAGAAGGCCAACGGAGCAGCGTCCTTCGTGTACAACGGTAAGACGTACAAGAAAGTAAACGGCAGGTACGAAAGAGAGGGAAAGAAGAAGTCGGTCCGCAAGTCAACTAAGAAGGAGGAAGATCCCGAGGTACAGCGGCTACTGAATGCCGTTCTCGCAAAGTGGAAGCCTGGAGCCCGGGAAGAACTTGCGCGCAAAACGGGACTACAATATAAACCAGCCATGGGCAAACGGAAGTCGGGCCGCAAGAAGTCGCCGGCAAAAAAGAAGAAATCGCGCAAGAAGTCGCGCGAGAAGTCGCCATGCAAAGATAATAAGATTCGAGTCCCCAAAAACAGCAGGTGTCGTCCGGGCCCAAACACTAAATGCAACAAACCTATGCACGTTCGAAGAAAAGTTCCCGACGGTAAACGAAAAGGAAAGTATGATTGTGTCAGACAAGGGGGAGCGTGGGCAGGTCTAGAGGCTCTTGCCGGCGGCCGCAAACGGTCGCGCCGCAGGTCTCGCCGCCGTTGAGTTTGTTAAGACTTAATGTTTATGTTTTTATTTTTTTTACTTCCATTTCTTCTCCTCCGCGGTCCAGAAGGCTGCCATCGACGGCCCAGCCACGCGCTCGCGCGGGTCG
>Ga0209632_10000391_pt1 | contig 46077 bp, 35 predicted proteins | sample COG_10_FD_184754 | JGI IMG/M metagenome (GOLD analysis project Ga0209632, IMG submission 184754) | Pelagic Microbial community sample from North Sea - COGITO 998_met_10 (SPAdes) (version 2) | ecosystem: Environmental > Aquatic > Marine > Neritic zone/Coastal water | place: Helgoland, sampling... | reverse complement strand
GGAAACCATTTAGGCCGATCCATACATACTCAAGTTTTAATGTTGTTACTTCTTTCATTTTCTATTAAAGTCCTCTAATTTTTTTAATATCTCTTCATATGCTTGTTCAGTATCATCATAAATAGTCACACCCTGAACGTCTTGTAACGCTTTATTGTAAGATGTGCGTGGTGACAAGACTGATATTCCATGTTTTGCGTATTCCATTGAATGCTTTTCTGAATCATCTAGAGCGCAAAGTACGACGTCGCTATGAAAATAGTCTTGAGTTAATAACCATCTGTATTTTTCAGGCGAGAAATCGATATGACTGCATTTGATACCTGAATCCTTTGCCCAGCGATACGTGTCATACTTGCATTTAAGATTATCAGCAGGACGTGCTGTAATCAACTGTACAAACACTCCTTTGTCATATAGCTTGTTTGCAATATTTATCATCTTTTGATTAGATGTAATAGTCATTAAACCACCTTCAGCAACAAACTGCTGGAATGTTCCATCAGGAGACAAGCCGGCTGCCTTTACTTCCTTAGTAGAGTAATACTCAGTTGAATCAGGATCAACGTAAACACCATGTTCATCATGTAACCATTGTGTGAATGTAGCCCTGAACTCATTTAGAACGTCGTCAATATCAAACAGCACTACTGGTTGTTCTGGTTTCCAAGGATTTCCTTCAAACTCATGTCGCATATTTAGAAACAAATCTTTGCTATGAAAAGCTGCTATAAAATCTTCTTGAGAAAAATCCCAAAGATTCATAATTGCTAACATGTATCTGAATGAGTCAATTGACTTAAACAAAAGCTTATTTCTGTCTACTTCTTTTTTTACTAATCTATGATCTTTAAAATTAATAGAGTCGATTATACCAGAAGCTTCACTGTGTAGTGCTAGTGTAAATGATTTTGTAAGCTCTTGTTTTTCTTCGTTTGTTAGTGAATCCTTATCAAAAAATAAACTTGAAAACTCATTTTGAGATTCAAACATATGTAAAAGAGTAGACGATGACTTATTATGATTTTTTTTCACTTATGTTCCTGTATACTACTATTATAACATAGAATAAATGATTTTACAATTTTAGTATTTGTTCTTTATTCTATTTACAATGATGTCATGCTTTCTAACATAAGCATTAAAGAAATCATCAACTGAATAGCCTGATAGTATTAATAGACTTATGAAATAATTCTGAGCATCTACAAATTCTTCTAAAAAATGATCTCTATCGACAGCAGGATCATCGGTCAATTTGTGATCTTTTGTGTTTTTTAGAAGTTGTAGTGCCTCAAAAATCTCTTCAACTCCTCTGAGTGTTATCTCTCTGATTTGCTGTTGAGAAGACTTTTTTGACAAGTCAATAGGCCACCCTTCAGGGTAGACTTTTGCATACTTGTTTACGTCAGACATGAACTCCTCACGAAGTTCAAATATTTTATCTAGCTTGTCTTTCATTTGTTAAGTAGGCAATCGTCGTCAGTGTCAGTGACATTGATTACATCTTCTTGTGATAGTTTAGCAGCCTCAGATAGCATGCGTTCAATGTTCTCTGTTTGTGAATTAATGTACTTCTTGTGAAGTGTCATTGAGTCATCTGATCGCTCTACTCTGATTGTTCGTAGATTGTCAATGATGTCAGTCCCAGTAAGTAGTGCTACTTGTAAAAGTCTTGCAATCTCAGAGATTACGTTGTCGTCTAAATTATATGCTTTTTTCATATCAACCTCTTGTTAGTTAGATATTATTATTTTATATTATGAACGACTATTGTTTATTATTTTTAACCAACTGTGACACTTTTTGCAAGGTTACGTGGTTTGTCTACATTATGACCGAGCTCAAGCGTTGTATAGTATGCTATTAGTTGCATTGGTATGATAGTCAGGAAAGGAGACAAGAACTTTGATGTTAGTGGGACCGGAATGTTAATGTCAGATATTGACTTGACTTCTTTGCTATCGCTACCAACGGTAATTATAAATGATCCTCTTGCCTTTGCCTCGTGTATATTTGACAGTGTTCTTTCGTATGCGTCATCTTCAGGAATGACAGCAATTACAGGAATTCCCTGAGATAGCATTGCAATTGGGCCATGTTTTAATTCTGCACCGCTGTATGCATCACTTGGTATGTAAGATATTTCTTTTAACTTAAGAGCGCCTTCTTTTGCCACATACTCACTCATTCCTCGCCCTATAAACATTACATTTTTTGCATCTTTTATTTTTAATGCCGCTTGCTTTATTGGGTCTTGTTGTCTAAGGACTGATTCAATCTTTTCTGGTATTTCACACAATTCTTCTAAAAATTGCTTTCCTTGTGACTGTGTTAGATATTTGCTTCTTGCTAGTTTTAGTGAGAACATTGACAGAGCTGTAAGTTGTGACGTGAATGCCTTTGTTGATGCGACAGATATCTCTCTACCACTGTGAATATAAACTCCTGATCCACATTCCCTCGCAATTGTAGAACCAGGAACGTTTATTATACCCTTTATACTTGATGCCTTTAGAGAGACTTCTCTGATTGCCTGAAGTGTGTCGAATGTTTCACCAGATTGTGATATTGCAAACCACATTTCATTCTTTCCAATTATTGGGTTTGTGTCTATAATGTCTGATGCAGAGTATGCTCTCGATGGAACTTTACAAAATTCCTCAATCATTCTACTTACAATAGTTGCAGCGTGCAGTGACGTTCCACAAGCAACAAAACAAACTCTTGATAAACTTGATAATTCTCCTCTTTCAAGATTGAGCCCAGATAGCAAAGTATTGCCATTTTTTTTATCAAGCCTTCCTGCCAGGCACCGCCTAATTGACTCTGGTTGCTCAAATATCTCTTTTATCATGTAGTTTGGAAAACCGAGGTCTGCTAGAGCTATGTCTTTGTCAGCGTCATCTATTATTTCGACATTTGACTCTTTTATTGCACTGTCAAATGCGTCTAGTATATCAACATTTTCTTTTGTAACTACTGCTATTTCGCCATCTTCTAAATGAATAACCCTGTTTGTATGACGAACTAGAGCAAGTGTGTCAGATGATATATAATTTTTATTATCCCCTAAGCCTAAGATAATAGGAGAGCCCATTTTTGCAGCTATTATTATATTTGGATTATCTGCAAACATAACGGCAACACCGTAAGTCCCCTCAATGTCTGCCAAAGCAGATTTTACAGCAGCAAGTGGATCATCTGTATAGTATTTCTCTATTAAATTTGGGATAACCTCAGAGTCAGTTTGAGTTTTGAAGACTTTCCCTTCTTTTTTAAGAGATGTTTTCAATAAATCATAGTTGTCAATAATACCGTTGTGAACGACCATTATTTTTTTGTTAGTTGAGACGTGCGGGTGTGAGTTTATCTCTGATACTTCGCCGTGAGTTGCCCAGCGAGTATGTCCAATCCCTATTTTTGACTTTTTATTTCCAACTTTTTTGTCAAGCTCTGAAACGTGCCCAGTTGCTTTTATTGTTTTGAATTTGCCGTTTCTTATTACTGATATTCCAGCAGAGTCATAACCCCGATACTCTAGCTTCTTGAGTCCATCTACTAATGTTTTCTCAGCATGATCATCACCAATTACACCAATTATCCCACACATGTTTACTCACTTTTGTACTTGAGGCACCCAATATGTATTTCTACCATCTTTGGTTTTTTCTTTAATAACCTCATGTCCATAAATATCTTCTTTCTGCGAATATACCGTCATCTCTATATTATACTTTGAATCAGTGTAGTTATCAAAGTCGCTCATCAGCATCTTTGATTTTAGCTGTGAACTTTTTGCCATAATAAATTTTATAGATGTATTTAAAGCCACGAACTCTTCATCTTTAAGATCTTTTATAAGCCTGTTAGGAGATATTCTCGCTCTATACAGAGCTTCACTTTTAATGTAATTCCCTACTCCGGAAATAACGTTTTGATCCATGATCGCTTGAGCTACTGTCTTCTCTGATCTCATAAACATTAGTCTTGACTTTAATTCTTCGTCAGTTATATTAGACGTCATCATGTCTGGCCCGAGAGACTCAAGTTTATTAATTAGTTCTTTTTTATCACCTACAAACTTTATTGTTCCAAAGTTTCTTGTATCATTAAAATACAAAATATCATTGTCTAGATGAATTGCCACTCTGGCATGCTTTGATTTAGTCTCTGACCAATATCCGGTCATACCAAGTGAATTCCAGATAGATGATCCGCCTTCAAGAATAATAAAAATAAATTTACCTGTGCACCCAGCGCCGACGACATTGATAGGTAGAACATTCTGAAACTGTTCATATCCTTCGGGCAACTTTTTTTCGTATCTACCTGACAGTATCTCTATTTTTGTTAATTTTTTTGAAGATACTTTTTCAGCTAATAGTTCTGCTATTCTTTTTACTTCTGGGCCTTCTGGCATTTTTATTCCTATGTCTAATTAACTTGTGATGTTATTAAGAGTTTTGTTCAATCAGACTAATAGTCCCATGTCTCTGAGATAGTCTATTATTTGTTTGTTCACTGGGACATCTTTCCCATTTACTCTTTTGTGAGTGCTTGGGAGAGCCTTTATAGGTTTGTCCAGATGAAGGTTTTTAATTGTTCCAGTTTGATAAGTTTCATCGTAATAAGAGCCACCAGTTGGGTCTCTTTTTTCAGTAAGAATTATCTGTATTACGTGACGTAAGAATGTTTCCGTTATAGCAGTATTGCCGATGTCTTTGGAGGTTTTTTCGTTTTTTATATTCTCTTTAATACTGGTGTTTTTTTCTTGCCAATCGGCAGAAATTTTATCTTCAGTAATAGGACCGCCAGCAGCCCACGTATAACACGTTCTATCACTGTGACATTTAAAACTATGCATCCAACAATAACCTAAAGTCTCCCAAGGCTTGTTGTTTTCAATTGCAATTTCTATTTCCTCTTGCTTCATAATTGATCCTGGCATACAGTCTTGCATGTTAGGAGATATATCAAATGCAACGCAATTATAACATTTAGACTCTTTAGCGACTTCAGGCTCAGTGTTCCAGTGTTCAGCAGCTCTTTCCCAATATTCTTCATCGGTTAGATTTAGTGGTCCATACTGAATATAGTCTGCCTTAATAGCGGCATTTCTATTTTTAGTATTTAATTCTAGATCTTGTGTCGGTTCTGGGCAAATTAGCTTTTTTGCCTCATTTTTAAGCTTTCTCAAATTTTCAAGTACAAGTTTCATTCTAGTTCAACCTTTTATGACAAAGTATTGTTATTTGTTTGTATTAAATATGTCTCTATATCATAAAAAGATGACGCTAACAATGATAATTACTTCTTTTTTGCCTGATCTCGTATTTTTACAAGGTCAAGACCAGCACAATCAATCTTTCTTTTTGTTAGATTATAATGGTTAATGAATCCTTTAAAAGTTCCTCTTGCAGACTTGCTGTCGACCTTTGTCGTGAGGACACCGTTGTCATCTGTTGGTACTTCAAGTGGTATACCTATAGCCTTATGGATAGCGGCCCATAAAGCAACCAGGGCCTCCTGCTGTACATCGTAGAATCCAAGGTGAGATTCAAGTTTGGCGCCGTGTGCATACGCATCATTGATTATTGGCCTTGGGCCGAATCCTTTGCGCTCATACCAGTCTTGGTGTTTTAGGTAATAGGCATTTGATATTTCTACACCAACTGATTTATGGTTCCACTTTGAGCCACCGGCGTGCCAGGCTCCATGCTGTGTATCCATAGTTTGGAAAATACGTCCGTCATTGTCAATCATAAAATGAACTGAAATGTTTCTCTTTTTAAGAATTTTATGACATGACTCTGATGATAGACACACATCCCAGTGATTTACAAAGAATGATGGCTTTCTGTCTGGCTTTCCTGAATAGTTGTAATACGAGCCACTTACTGCCTCATACCCACCAGACTCACTCCATAAAGTTACCATAGGCCAGTCAATCTCAAAAAAGTTTCCATTGTGAACTATGTACTTTTGTTTCGATCCTTGCTCTGTGATCATTTGATTACTAAAGACTTGTGGCATATGATTATGAATTTTGTCTTCGCGTTCAGTAAAGACACGTCTGAAAGTTCCTGGTCCACATAGACCGTCAGCTTTTAGGCCGTTTTCTTTTTGCCAGGCCTTGATAGCCTTTACTAGATTGTCATCGAAATACTCTACATTGAACCATTCAGGAGTCCACCCAAGTGAGTCTGATGAGCTTTTGTTATAAAATACTTTGTCCATTTTTCTTCTCTTTTACATCATCTAAAAATGATTTTATTTTCATTGCATACTATTATGCCAGCCTCAACACGCTTATTTACTTTTGTCAGTAGCGTTATGAGGCTGGCATAATATATTTTCTCTTTACATGCCGAATTTATTCTCTACAGTTTCAAGCATGCTATCTAGCTCGCCTTCGCTCTTTCCGAGCCTAATCTTAATTTTAGCAATTTGTATAGCTGCACGCAATGCTTTAAGATCCATCTGATCTTTGTATTCAGCAAATAGTTCTTTTTGATCGTCTGCTAACATGCTTTTTTCATTTTCAATTCTCATGTACTTTGATACGAACTCTTCTACTTTCTCTTTAACTGCCATGATGGCTCCTTTTATTGTCTATTACTATTCAAAGTCGATGCTAACATCAACGCTAATTGTCATTGTTGGGACTCGCAAGTGATTTGCAAGACCATGCTTTTTTGCATCTTCAGCTGTTAAAAACCAATCAGCGTGTCCTCTCTCGTGAACTTCGTCAAGAAAATGTGACTTCTTTTTGCCACAATTAGTTGCCATCATTTCAAATATTTTCTTATTAAGCCTGTCTGATTCCTCTGCAGATGCTTTTGTCTCTTCATTCTTACCAAATGACATTGAACTTACATCGTGAATCATAACTGTTGCATCTTGATCCATGTATCTCATTCCATCTGCGCCGCAACTAAATAGAATTGCACCACAACTCATCGCCTTTCCTTCAACAATTGTTGCAACAGGAATATCTGAATGTTTAATTGCCGAGATCATTGTCATTAGCGAGTATACTTGTCCACCATATGATGAAATTACAACTGGAATTACTTTTTGTCCAGTGCTATGAGCTCTTGCTACCTCGTTTTGAAAAGATGTAGCAGAATCTTCATCAAACTTGTTTACCCTGATTATTACAGGAGACTTTCTTAGTTCTAGTTCACGAATTAATGGTGAAACTTTACTTACCCACTTCATTATACTCTTCCTCTTTTTTGTATGTTATATTATATGTTATTTTTCTTAAGTGTTTAAAAGTCAGCCACACTTAGACATTGAACAAGCGGTGCATGATACACAACCTTCTTGGAAGACTAGTGTTCCCTCTGCGCTACAGTTAGAGCATTTTCTTTCTGATGATTTTGTTCCATCTTGAATGTATCTTTTTAGAGTTCTTGCGATTACTTTTGAGAAACTTGACATGTCAGCATCTCTGTCTTTCTGTAGTTGTTCCACCATGTAGTGAACTTGGGCACCATGACGTAGACCAAGTGAAATAACTCTTGTAAAAGAAGCGTAGTTTGGATTATCAAACAATTTAACAATGTTTTTTACTATTACTTTTTCATTAGGTTCACCAAAGTGAAGATCATAAATGCTATTCATAGACTTTCGTTGGTGCTTTACAATCTTTCCGGTCTTATATTTTGTCGGTATTGTAACATACTCAGATAATCCGCCTAACAATTCGTAGGGTCTACCATTCATTAATCCAACTAATATTGTCCACTGTTCTCCTTGTATTGAAGCATGATGAATGTCACATTCGAGCTCAGTTGGTCTCTTTGGAGCATTGTGTGGCTCAAAAGTATTCTCTTCTTTTAGCTTTGACTTGTCAATTAATACTCCTGATCTTGAACCTTCACGATATACAGTGAATCCTTTGCAACCAGACTCCCAGGCCGCCTCGTAGATCTCCCTAACATCTTCTTGAGTTGCATCTTCTGGCAAGTTGCAAGTTGAAGAGATACTGTGGTCAATCCATTTTTGAGCAACAGCTTGAATTTTTACTCTTTGTTTCCAGTCAAGATCATTTGCAGTAGATCCCCAATATGGTGAATCTTCAATATTTTTGTTGCCAGTGACATCCATCCACTGCTGAACGCCGTGATGATGAACATCATACTCTACCCACTTGTCACCTAACTCATCTATAAAGTTAGCTTCTATGTTTTCTGAATGTGCTATTTTTCTGCGTCGTGTGTATTTGAGCATAAAAGCAGGCTCAATACCTGAAGTTGTTTGAGTTAATGTTGAGACAGAACCAGCAGGGGCAGTTGTTGTAAGAGCAATGTTTCTTCGACCATTCTGATTATAGAGTTCAGAAAGCCCTTCGTCTTCACTAAGAAGTCTGTTTAGATATTGATGACCTCTCTCTCTTTCATGACTGAATGCTGGGAAAGTTCCTCTTTCACCTGCCATTATACATGATGAAATATGTGAGTTTATTCCGAGATATTTATAGATTTCTTCAATTGTCTCTACGGACTCATCTGAACCATACTTCTGATTAAGCATTGCGAGTGTATCACCTACTGCCGTTACTCCTAACCCTGTCCTACGTCCATTTAATGCTTGTTCTTTAATACCTTCCCATAGCTCTAGTTCAATTCTTTTAACACTTTCGTCTTCTGGATCGTTTTGTATTTTGTTTATTATCTTGTCTACTTGTTCTATCTCTAAGTCAACAAGATCATCCATAAGTCTTTGTGCTTTTTGGACTGCAGAGGCAAACTTCGGCCAGTTAAATCTAGCATGTTGTGTAAATGGCTTTTGAACAAACTTGGCGAGATTAACCACCATGAGTCGGCAGCTGTCTTTTGCTGATAGAACGATTTCTCCGCAAGGGTTGCTGCTGACTGTCTTAAAACCAAGATCAGCATAGCAGTCTGGAATTGAGTTGTCTATTACGGTGTCCCAGAAAAATATTCCAGGTTCTGCCATTTTATGAGCTGAGTCTATTATTTTATCCCATATTTCAGTAGCTCTTACTATTTTTGTTATTTCAGGGTTTGCTGATTCTACAGGCCACTGAAGTTGGTATTCATCGTCATTCTTTACAGCATTCATAAATTCATTATTTAGTCTAACAGATATGTTTGCTCCGGTCACTTTTGTAAGATCACGCTTTATATTAATGAATGTTTCAATCTCAGGATGTCTGCAGTCTACAGAGAGCATTAGCGCACCACGTCTGCCGCCCTGTGCTACCTCTCTTGTAGAGTTAGAGAATCGTTCCATAAAGATACCAATCCCATCTGTTGTGCGAGCTGCATTTGATGTTGCGAGACCCTTTGGGCGAATATTAGAGATATCAAATCCTACTCCGCCTCTGCGTTTCATGATTTGAACTTGCTGTTGATCTGTATGAAGAATTCCAGCATAACTATCAGCAGGACTGTCGATTACAAAACAGTTAGAAAGTGACTGTATTTGATATGGGTTCCCTACTCCTGACATGGGTGACCCTTGTGGGACTACCTCCCAAGACGAGAATAGATCATAGATTTCTTTTTCTGAAAGTGGGTTTGGGTAGTTTGACTCTATCCTGGCGAATTCTTTAGCCATGCGATGGTGCATATCGTCAGGTGTTTCTTCTTGTAAATTTCCTTCTTTGTCAGTAAGGGCATACTTTATATGAAAAACTGATGCAGCTAATTCATCGCCATTGAAATATTGTTTTGATTTTTCAACAGCACTTTCAATTGTTATTTCTTTTTTCATTTACTTCCTTTATAGTGTTGTTTTATTTTATCTTGTTTTTTGAATTTGATTAATGATTTTATTGCTTACTTCCACTGACTTCGCCCCACTTGCGCTTTAGAAGTTCTTTCATTTTTTGACTGTCGTTTTTATTAACTTCATCAAACGTCATGGACGAATCTGATAGCACTTTAAACTTTGAACATGCTGTGTCAATATGTATAGGAAACAACATTCCGTCTCTTCCTGCTCTGTTTTTGGCAACAAATAATCTTGCCTGACCACTTTCTTTCTCTTCTGGCTTGCGCGAGATAGTAAGAACAACGTCACAAATCTGTGCTTTTGCGTATGATTCACCCATATTCTCTAGTCCTACAACATTTGAGTTTGAACCGTCTTTATTGCTTTGTGAAGCAGTCCAGATTGGTATGTTGAGCTCCATTGCAAGGTTTCTTAGCTCTTCGTATACTAACTTTAGTTCATGTCGCAATGAGTCGTATGCTTTTGAGCTTTTCATAATGTCTGCGTAGTCTATAACTATTAGACTTGGTTTAAAATCTTTTAGAGATAACTTTTCAATATGATTTCTCATCATATTGATTGTGCAAGAGCCAGTTGGGTATTCTTTTATTATTAATCTTCCTAAGTCCTTATCAGAATAGCGCTTCATTACTATTTCTTTGTTATCTTGAACTTCGTTGCTGGGTATGCCGCATAGATTAGAGTCATAACGTAGACCAACAGAAGTCTCAGAAAGTTCAAAAGTATAATGAATTACATTCTTTCCACGCTTTAGTGCTGCAGCTCCCATCTCTACAAGGAAGTGACTCTTTCCGACGCCTGTGTTTGCAACTATACAAGCTAACTCGCCGCGCCCAAGGCCACCATTAAGAATATCTTTTGTGTCTATCTGAGCAATGCCAGTAGGACAGACTTGTCTTTCTATCTTAACAAACCTTGCTTCAATATCTTCAAAGAAATCGTGCCCAGTAGATACGGGTATACCTACTGAAACTGCATTCTTCATAAGGCCTACAACAGAATCAAAATTGTCGTCTGAAACCATCGTTACTGCTTCTTCAAGTGCCTCTTTAAAAGCCTGACGTCTGCAAAAATCTAGTGTCTTGTCTTTTACAAACTGAAGATCGCCAATACTTGGGTTGCTTTTTATTCTTACAAGATATTCTATAATCTGGTCACGTAAAAGTACGTCTGTTCCAGAAGAAAGATCATCTTTTATTATTGTTATTAGCAGCTGTAATGTTGGCCAAGTCTTGTATTTTTGAAAATATGCAAAATATCTGTCTGTCAAATAAGCAAGATATCGAAGTTCGAAGTATCCAGGCTCCATAACTTCTGACATCTGTGATGCCCATGGACTGTCATGAAGAAGACATTGAAATATCTTTTCTTGAAACGATTTACCGTATTGCCTGAAGTGTTGTGTAGCCGATTCATCGAATTGATATACTTGAGCTGTTGCCTGTGACAATTTATCTTCCTTTATCATAGTGAATAATTTAATTCTTTAGTGTGAAGTCAATGACAAAGAAAAGTCTTTCAATGTCGAATCTATTAAGTCCTTGCTTGACTAACAACCTGAACATTCCTATTTTATCTTTTTTTGGTTCAAATGTATCAATAGTATAGTTTATTTTTTTGATTTGAACTGCAGATAAATTTTGTGTATCGAGGTACATTAGCTTCCAGTTTCTTCTAATCTTGTCATGATTTTCATTTATTTCTTTATATATTTTTAGTTTGCTTATTTCAGATTGCTTCTTGCTAACTGCTAAAACCATGTCAATGTCTATTTCATCTTCTTGTGCGAACTTTGGAAACCGCTTTACTATTGTTTTAAAACCAGCGCCCTTAATGCCGTCAATATTATCAGACGGGTCTCCCATTAATGTTCGTGCTAGACAAAAGTTTTTAGGGTGTATTCCAAATCTTTCAAAAACATCTTCACTTTTGATAAACTTTTTTGAAGTAGGTGAATATATTGTTGTTTTGTCGTCTAGAAGTTGATAGAAGTCTTTATCTGATGATAGAACAACGCAGTCATCATCAGAAAATTCATATTTTGTTAGATAGCCTATTACATCGTCTGCTTCGCAGTCTTTTACATACATCTGAACGACAGGGATCTTTCTCAACATCTCCATCAACAAGTTTATCTGGTACATTCTGTTTTCTACTTCATCTGCACTTGTTGCGTTATCGTCGTATGTTCTATTTAGCTTTATTGGCTTTCTATTAGACTTGTAATCTTTAAATAGTGATCTTCTACGCGGTGATCCACCTGACTCAAAAACAATTACTACTTTTTTTGGATAAATTTCTTCAAGAATATATTTGAAATTGTTTAAGAACCCAATTACTCCGCCTACAGGGATACCATCTTTGTTAAGCGTAGGATTTACTGTAAAATGGCGAGTGAATATGTTAAGAAAATCAATTATTAGTATTGGCTGATTTTTCTTTTTCATGTCAGGTCATCATATCCATCAGAAATATCTTCAACTTCAAGAGCTATTGCTTTCATCTCTTCAAAAGAGTTTGTGTCAATATCTACTTCATCGTTATTACCCATTACTTTTACCATAGTCTTCTCTAGCAAATCGTCTATGTATGTAGTATATGCTGGGTCTATTATGATTTTGTCAAAATCTGCTTTGTAGAACTTCTTATCGACTATAACTTTACCTGATTTTTCGTTGACAACATTTAGTGTTTTCCAGGCTCCTGTTCCGGTGACAGATATTGTATTTCCTTTTACAGTCTCTTCGCCGTGCTTTCTAAGAATATCGAACATCTCTTCGTGTTCAACAATACCTTTTCCGAAGTGAATCTGAAACTTTACAGTTCTGAATGGTGCGGCGACCTTGTTCTTGATTGTCTTCGCAGAGACATTAATACCGATTACATCTTCACCATTTTTTATTTGTTGTCCAGCTCCTAACTTGATCCTTGTAGTTGCGTGGAAAGGAATAGCTTTACCACCCGGAGTTGTAGTGTTGTCTCCGTACATAACACCAACATTTACTCTGATCTGATTGAGACAAACCATAAGCGTATTTGTTTGTCCGATTATTCCTGTAATCTTTCGCATGCCCTTTGATATAGTTCTGGCATTTAGTGCGATACTATTTTGATCGTAGTCACCCTCAAGCTCTGCTTTTGGTGAAGTAGCAGCTACACTATCCCAGATAATTGTAATAGGTACATCTTTATTCATAGCTTTTGCTTTAAGAATAGTTGACTCGGCAATTGCAAAGACATTTTCTGTGCAGTGTTCATCGACATAAACAAACCGCGTAGAAACATCTACACCAAGGTTGGCGAGGTTCTCTGGGCTTGTAGCATTCTCGGTATCAATGTATACCACAATACCACCCATACGCTGTGTTGATGCTGCTATCTGAGTTGCAATGTGGCTTTTTCCAATTGAAGGTGGACCGAACATTTCAATAATGCGTCCTTCTGGGAGTCCGCCGTCTCGCCTGTTTGAACAGATATAATCAAGCAGCCTTGAACCTGTTGAAATCCACCGCTTGACGTGTGTAGGAGAGTCGTCTGCGCTAAGATTATATGCGACCCTGCTTCCTTGTTCTTTGTTTAGTGACTTAATTAGATCACTTGCAAAATCTTCAAGATCTACATTATTTTCAACGTTTTGTACTTTCTTTTTTCTAGCCATGCTGTTCCTCTTTGCTTACATTTATAATACTTTGTTTTTTGTTTTTGTTCATATAATACTAAAACGGACAACAACTATTTCAAGCTGCTGTCCGTTTATTTAGTTTTTAGAACTTGTAGCGCTTTGGAACCCTATAAGTCTTCTAGATCCGCAAAAGCGTCGTCAAGAGACTTTGTAGTGGTTGTTGCTGCAGCAGCAGCAGGAGCAGCAGTAGCTCGTGCAGGTGTGCGACCACGTTCTGTTCCGGTATTCTCTTCGTCATCACCATTTAACCAGTCATTTACTATCTTCTCTAGTGCCTCGTAGGTCTTTAATTCGTAAAGATCAGTTGGGGCTGGGATATTCTCTAGCCAAGTAGCCAAGAGCTTTGAGTCTTCAGTAAGTGAAGTTACAGAACCACGTGGAGTCACTGAAGTTGTTGCATACTGTCGTCCGGGTGGCTTTTCACAGACAATACGAATATCTCGTCCCTTGTCTACGTCGGTAATATCTCCGTAGTCTTCATCAAGCATAAGATTAAGAAGATCCTGATATACCATCTTGCCAAAGGACCAGAGACGAACTCCCTTCTCCTCTTCACCACGTACAATAACAGGAGCAAATGTTCTCATCTTGGGGTATAGCTTCTTAGCTAGCTCGTAAGACTCCTTGCTACCATCATCGCGGAGCTTTGTGATGAGCTCTTGAACAGGATCAGGCTTATCGTACTGATAAGGTGAAAGGAGGCCAGGATTATTTCCGATGTTGTAGTAGAAGAACATATCCTTCCACGGTTGTCCATCGTTGTCTGGAAAAGAAAGTAGTCTAATTGTTGCTGTCTCACCTTCGGTAGGGCGCCACATTACGTTGCTTCGGCGGTTCTTACCAGATAGTTGATTAAGTTTTGCTCTAATTGCGTCTAAGTCGATAGCCATGTTTATTACTCCTAATGTAATATTTAGTTTTTAAAAATGTGATTTTTTAATTGTTTAATTTTTTAGTTTGTGCCAAATCACTTTACTATAATAACGTGATATTTTGGGTTGTTCAATAGTTTTTATACTATTTTATGAATTCGATTTTGGCAGATCAAAAGCATAATTTGTAGATCAATCTGGAAAAGATACCTTTTGCATTTTTTTATTAAATTCTTCTTGATTTGCAGGGGAAGCCATCGGTCCGGCGTATCCACCGATAGATCCGACGCCACTTGCTTCTTCTACTTCGTCGGCATATTCAGCCTCGACAAGGTCTTCATCGATTAGTTCTTCAGACTCTAATAGAATTTGTGATATTAAGCTTCTTATTTTTGATTCAGATATGTCTGTCTCATCATGTAATTCTTCGAAGCCATAAACAGATGAGTCTATATCATCTATACTTACTGGTATACTGATTAGTCTTTTTAATTTATTTGCTTTTCGTATCAATGCTAATTTTTCAGTAGATGACATTTTTTCATACCCATCATCAGACATTTTATATAGTTCATCAAAGTTACTAACAATATCTGACAAGGTTCCAGCAACTTTTACTGAGTCTATTATAGAACCCCAGAATGGAGTTTCTTCATCAAACTTTTCATCTAATTCGAATATTGCAGATCGTAAAGCGACATTCCCAGCTAATCTGAGTGTCAATTCTTTCCCCATCTTTGTTTTAGCCCCTGGGACTCTAGAAGCCTGTTTCAACAAGGGATCTAAAGTCTTTTTTATTTTTGCAGCCCACGATGTCAATGTTGCGATATAACCTGCGACATCTCCACCCGCAGGAATTATTGAAACAAAAGCTTCTATGACGTCAGATAAATCAGTAACAATATTGTCAATAACATCATCTATTTCATTAAGATATGACCCTCCTAATCTCTTGTATGAACCTTGTTCATTATATAGACTTATTAATTCTTTTCCAGCCTCTGAATTATTCTGCAATTCTTTTATATTTTTTAAAACGAATAAAAAATCAGCGGCTCCAGGAATAACTGTGCCAACAAACTGGCGGGCAGTGTCGCCAGCCATATCGACAACGGTATCAAATGCATCGTCGACTACATGACCCAAGAAGCCTCTGCTTGTGTTCCCGTCTGATCTCTCACTGACAGTGTTAAGATTTAAAAACTCATTGAACTTTTCGTTTTCTTCTATAAGTTGATCAATATCTGTTGTTAGTTTTCTTTCTGGCATTGGTTTACGTCCTCTAAGATCAATTGATATTTTTGATCTTAATTTCATATTATATGTATCTTCTTCGGGTTCTTCTTCGTTTTCAGGGAACCTTACTTGCCACGCATATTTGTCGTCATCACGACCTTTGTTTACACGTCCTAATTTAGAAGAGAACCCACTATCAGCAGATTGTGAGTGACCACCTGATGAACCTGTTAAGTTCCAGGGTCTGCGTGCTTGTCCGAGGTTATTGGATGAGTCACCTGGTGAGACCCCGCCTACAGAAGGAAGTCCTCTTTCATTTAGTTTCTTAGTCATACATATAAATATTACGAGTAGCGCTCTTTTTCTTGTTTTATTACATGTTTGTGTGCCCACATGAACTTGCAAAACGAGTTGGTGGTTTAATATCAAATATGCTCACTATACTCCTAAAATAGAACTTTATGATTATTATAAAACACGAGGCTTAAGTTTACACTATAGTGCTATTAGTATTATTTGATTTTTTCTAAATTATCGGCGAATCGAGATACCCAATCCTTCAATGTAAAGTCTTTCGCGCTGCTGCTGGAAGATGTTTGTAGTACTATGTCAGCGTTCTGGCGTAGGTCTATCGAACCCTTTGTTCCTGCAGGTGAGCCAGGGACCGGTGGCAGTCGTAATGATGAAATCATCGATCTTGCTTCTTTTATAAAGTTATTAATTTCTGTAAAATCTGGCATTAACTTTCTTAAGTCAATCATCTCACCGTCTAATAAGACACGAGCTGGAATTTCTGAACTGTCTTCGAGAGTTTTGCTTAATTTTTTCATGTCATTTATTAAAACAGGTGATTGAGGTGTGGCCCGCGAACTCAATTGATTGACAATATTGTCAAGCTTTATAAGTACATCTTTACTAGGTGGTAAACCAGACTTTAGAGTCTTTTTTAAATTTGAAACAATTTCGAGAGCAGAGCTAAAATCTATTTTTTTGAGTTCTTTCACTGGATCTGGTAAGTTGCCCCATTTGGATCCGCCATGATAAGATTTTATTTTCCAATTACCTAAAATTGCTTCTGCGGTATAGTTACGTGCTCGAAAAGACTTTTCATCAACGACTAATTCGGACACGTCTTTCGGTAAAAAAGGTTTCTTTCTTGTGCCGCTCTGTGCGTAGTGCTTCTTTGTCTGAGCTGATGCTGTTCCTGTAAGTTCAGTTGCAGCGTCAGAGGGAGAGAAGTAAGTTAACCTACCCTCGAGGACATAAAAATTCTTGCCCTTCAGTACGCCGCTGCTAACTGCATCAGCAAAGTCATCTTTGTGAATTCCAAAAGTAGATATTTCGTTAGATGCTCTAGTTGTAGCACCCGGGTTTGTCGAAAGCCAGTCTAAAAAACTAAAATTTGACACGCTTTTTCTTGAAGTTCCTCGGCCAGCGCGATAGGCACCTACAACGTGAACGTACACTACATCTTCCGTGAAGAATTTTTTAGCTGCAGGATTTCCGTATACTGTCCTCTGAAATTTTGTTTTTGCCTCTCTCCTGGCTTTTTCACCCGCTGAATCTGCTAATCTTCTTGCATATGAAAGATTTGTTATAGCGCTGGAGTCCCATCCTTTTGTCATCTCTTGAAGCTCTAGTTCTGCAAGAACTGAATCATAAAGCCTCTTTAAGGGATTTGCTAGGTTTTCAAATCGCCTTGTCGCTTCTGAAACTGAACTAGCGCAACCAGCTAGCCCTTTCTGCTCTGTCAGTGCACACAACCCAAAAAGGTCCTGATCTTGAGCGAATTTTTTCATCTGCTTTTCAAGATATTCAAGTGTGCCGTCAAGCTGTTTTCTTAGCGCGCCGAAGACTTTCTCTGATATTTCAGCGTCTATTGATTTTAGATAATTTACTAAAGCCTCTGCGGCCTTTTCTATCGCTTCATCTGAGACTTCTCTTCCAATTGCAGTAGCACCTTTTTTAATAATACCTTTTCCTACAATCTTTGCTGCACCTGCAACTAACCCTAAAACAGGCGCTGAACAAAGCACGCAAAGGGCGCCTAATAAATAGTCGGGTGGATCTTTGATTACAGCAAGGACAGCAGAAGCTAAATCTACAGGCGTTCCAACACCAGGTACCATACCAATATAAGATCCTACTTCGATAGCCCAATCAGCTATGCTTGGTTCGCCGTAGTCTACTTTAGTAATGTTTAGCGTGACATCTTTTGCGCTGTCACGAACGTAGACAGGGACAACATTTCCATCTCTAAGATTTTTTAAGTTAAAATTTTGATCATCGCCGGCGTTTGTAAGTAAAACGCTATCTTTGTCTGGAAGCTGAAATGATCCTGAAGTAGATATATCTTGTGGTTTTAAATCTGTCTTTGTGATTAAAACAACTGGGTTTCCTTTTTTAAGAAAACCTAGTGCCACATATTCTTTTCCCTTCCAAGTAATTGTTTCAAGATTACTTTGTTCAGATGAGAGGTATTTTTGTGGATCGTTCATGATGTCTGACACTAGAAGCTTAATTGTCAAGCTCGAGGCGGTCTGCTCTTTTAAGATTTCTTTTAAAATAGTCTCTCTAATAACAGACCTTAACTGTGATTCAGATGTGTCTGCACTACCTGGACTTTTAATGACAGAGTTAAGACTTAAAAATTCATTAAACCTTTCATTGTCTTCTATAAGTTGATCAATATCTGTTGTCAGTTTTCTTTCTGGCATTGGTTTGCGTCCTAGTTTAGAAGAGAACCCACTAACAGCAGATTGTGAGTGACCGTTCAATAAGACTCCGCCTACAGACGGAAGTCCTCTTTTGTTTAGTTGCTTAGACATACATATAAATATTACGAGTAGCGCTCTTTTTCTTGTTTTGTTGCCATTTGATCAGCGTGCTGTAATAAAAGAGCCAAAGTAGGCTCTCCACCGAAATACGCCTTGTTCTCTGGAACACCAGGACCGTCGTTTGTACGTATTGCGATCCATTCGTCAAGCGTTAACTGCACTCCGAAATGCTGTAATAACCAGAGTCCTCTCTCGGCATTTGGCATTGACTGCATGTCTTCGTTTACTTTGTACATTTGACCTAACTTTTCACGATGCCAGTCGCTGTCCTGTTCTATGTAGTAAGCCTCTTCTAGATCACCGACTTTTCCCCAATCATGAAATAGTGATGCGATAATCATTGACTCTACAGGAACATCTACTTCATATACTTTTATTAATTTTTTTAAATTGCGCAGAACGTTAAGAGAGTGTTCTACTAGACCCCCTGGGTGTGCACAATGGTATGATAGTTTCGTAGAAGCAGGGGCCATTAGAAGCCTCTCGTTCATATGTTCAACCATTGCCACTACTGGTGCAGATCGGTCTCCTAACTTTGAACACATCTTTAGAAAAAGTGCGTAATTGTTTGTAATTGTATCGATGTCGTGCAAGTGCTGTGTCATTTTTTTGTCCTTTTGTAAAATAAGCTCAAATCGAGCGGAAACTTGTTATGTTTAAAGCCTGGTATTACTATACCGTCTTTTGTTATATTTTTTAATTGTTTTATGCTGTTTTTATGAACGTCCAGTATTAGAGCGTCATGAATAACAAACAAAGGGCTAATTGTTAGTTCTTCTTTTTTTATACTGTCGATTATTTGTCTGAACCCGAGAAGCGAGACGTCGACTCCTGTAGACTGTGTGAAGTAGTTTACAAAAAGATGATCATTTTCTGAGCTTGTATAGATGTTTCGCCCATAAAAGTTTTGAATTACTCCGTTTTCATCAATAGAATTTATAAGGGCATCACGTAAGTGTCTGATTCCGAAATATTCTGATATGTGACTGAATATCTCATCTGAATTGGAAACTCTGAGGAGATTGTTTAGATTGTTTCTTGACATTCCGTAGATAATAGCAAGTGTTGCTTTCTTTGCTAGTTCTCGATCTATACTGTTGTTACACATGCTAGCTATGTCAGTATAAAGATCATCAGGAACATCATCTTGTTTCACAAGAGCTAAAATTCTCGGCTCTAGAGACTTAAAGTCTACCTGTATTATTGCTCCGTCTGACCCATACTTTGATTTAAGTATGTCTCTGTGCTCTCTCTTTAGATGAAGAATGTTTGGACCAGATTTTACTGATAGTCTGCCTGTTATGCTTGCAGTCTGTGTATAATATGTTTTTTCTTGTCTTCTAAATTCATTTAGCAATTTTAGATTTCTTACATCAGCGTTTTTGATGTGATTCTTTAATGTCAGTGTATCTATTGTATAGTCTTCTAGATCAAATAGAACTGACCGTCCTGTCGTGAATTCATCAGAATAATAGCTGTTTTCTTTTATGAATTTTTGTTCTTTTTCTGCATACACTCTGGTCTCAGCTACAAAGCGTTTGAAGTTTTCTATTCCTAAGGCATGAACCCAGTTGATTTTATCTATGCCTAATTGTGAGAATGCATTTGAGTGGGTCTCGCTTGTAATCACAGGGGGCTTACGGTTGTTCATGATGGAAACCACATCAAGACTTTTTAATGTACTACAGCCGTCTACAGCCCATCCGTCTGTATGTTCGGTAGTTACTGTGAATGCATCTTCTTGTACAATTATGTCTTTTTTAGTTCCAAGAATATTTTTTGATATTACAAATTCCACATTTCATTATAACGTAGTTGTATGGGTTGTTCATTATTTCTATTCAGTTGTAGTAGTTTGTTACTCTGAAGTCGTCTCTGTCGTTGAAGGCAGATCTGAAATTAGTTCAATATCAGATAAAAAGCTGCCGAACGAAACGCTTCCACGATATGTTGGAACTAGTTGCACAGACGTCTTAAAGTTACCAGGTGATATACTATGAGTTATTTTTGTCATTGCGTATACATTGTCTAGGTCGGTGTTTGTGTCAAAATCAACAAAATATTCTTGACCGTATCTTAACAGTGGGCAACCCATCATGTCTAGCGATATATTTGCAGGCATTATTCTTTGAGCGTCTTGATCGCTTTCTCCAATTTGAGCATTAGGAGTGTTTGGTATATTTTCGTTTTGTGTTTGTAACAAGAAGTTAGCTTGTATGTTTGCGTCAGACGTCATTGACATAGAGGCTTTATTTATTGCTGTTCCTTCAACACCATATGTAATAGACGGCATAATATTTTTTATTACTCGTTTTAGTTTATGTGATTGAGTATTTACAACTAGTCTCTTTTTTTCTTTGCCTTTACTGTCTGTAATTGTTTTTTCATAAGCTAGACCTTCATCCTCAAGCTTTGTTTTTGCTTCTTCGGCTTTTGATTTTGTTCCTAATACGTCTACATCATATTCAAATGAAACTTCATTGTTTAAATTTGCTAAAAATGTTGACAGTTCATTTGGTTTTGATTTTCCGTCATATACATGAACCCTTAAGATATTTTTACCGTCTGTCGACTTTTTAGACTCTACTTTTATCTTTAAATCAGGCATATCAAGTGTAGATGTTCTCTGATTTTTGCGAATTATGTTCTCACTATTTGTAATAATTTCTTCAATTTTATCTTCTGCAGCAGCGAGATCAAGTTTAGCGCCGTCTATGCTTTCCTGTATAACTTCTATTTCTTTTTGAATTGATTCTTTTTTCTTGTCTTTAGTCTCAGCTTCAAGCTCTGCTTCTTTTTGTTTTTTCTTAGCTTTAAATTCATCAAGTGTATCAATTATATCTTTAATAGCAGCATTTGCCTTAGCGTATTCGCTCGCCTCAAGATCGCTCGCTATTTCAAACTGAGGATTTAGTTTGTCTTTCATTTCAGAGTTTATTACTTTTACAAAGTTAGTAACTGTTAAATTTTGTGTCGTCTCTATTACTTTTTTTAGCTTTTGTGACACTTTGTCGACATTTATTTCAAAGTCGCCCATGTAAGTGTTGTTTAGGGTTGGGCATTTATCATTAAATTCGTAAATGAATACATGAATCTCGTCTGCTGCAGATTCTGCCCCTTGTAGCATTCTTTTTATTAGTGCATTTATGAGAAGTTTATCGAAACGAACTGTTTCGCCTGAGTTTGTTGAAACAAGCTGCTCAGGGACTTTTGGGAACGTTGCTTTTATTGACGCTAGACCATCAGCATCTGGTGATATCCATGGTTCTGAGGGTGGTTTTCTGAAGAACCACTCGCCGGCTGAAGTGTATCTATATTCTAGTGGGTCGCCGGCAGGACTATCAGGTATTATTTCGTCAACTGATCCTGCATTTAATCCTGACTCTATCAGAAATTCGTCGACATACTTTTTTAATTCATTGTAGTAGTCCGATAGTTCACCACCGGCTATACTCTCTAATGCTTTATTAAACTCTGCTCTATCTTCATCAGACATATCACCATTCTGACTTGAGTACAAAACAAGATCTAATGCCTCTCTGTTAAGAACCATAGCAGACGCGCTGTTTTGTTGAGTTATAATACTAGTTGGTAAAAGATTTCCTGTTGTTTGTTGAGAGTTTATTGCAGCTGTCCCATCTCTTATCGTCTGAAGGTTCTTTTTTAGGGTTTCATGCGCATCTCTTAAGCCTTGACCTTCAGAGACTGCAGCAAACATTGAATAGTTTGACATTTCACGAGCTCCGTTCATTGCCAGGCTAAGATTGACAGTAACTACTCCTGCATCGTTAAACGTGTAAGAGCTCGACTTTAACGAGTATAGTTCTTTTGATACCATTCTTTCTATATATTTACCATATGGAGATGTTGAATCTTGATGTTTCCAACCTGCTGTAAGCTCAAACTTAGTAAACGCATATTTTCCTGGATCTAAAAAGTAAGCAATATCATTGAGTCTATGTCTATCATATACGTCTATAACAAGTTCAGCTGTGTTCCATGAAATAATTCCTTGTCCTGCTGATTGTGTAGTAATTGTTGCACTTTTTATAGACATAAAAGGTCTAAACGGATCAATATCGATACCAGATTTTGTTTTTGATATCAAAGACTGCGGCATTGTGAACATCTCCATACCGTTTTTTTGTATGACGTAAGGATTTTTTGCTGTATTTGAACTAGTTTCTGTACCTGTATGTAGTGTCGTAGAAGCCAATGTTAGTAAGCCATCTGCTGTATTATTTCTATCTTCCGTTATAGTGCTGTTTCCATTCAAAAATTTCAATGCTGAAAGGTTTGGCAGTTGATTATTTAGTTCTCCTCTGAGTGCAGTTGAATCTATTATTTCAGATACTTCACCAGTAATTAGTGAGTCGTCTTGTAGTAGTGTTGTTCGAGTAAATACGTCTACAGAAAACATTGGTGTGCACCTTGATCTCTCTATAACGGGAATATAGTTTAAAAATACCTCAGAGGCTTCAGTTGAATGATAAGCAGGATGTAATTCACTATTTTTTACCTTTATGAGCATAATACTTTTATTATCAGGTATTAAAGATCCTGTAGCAGGAGCTAAAGACTCTGTAAATAAACTGTCTAGATAATTTACCTGTGTACTATTATCTGATTTCCAAGAAATATCGCCGAAAGTTGAGTTTGTCGTCTCAGATGTCTCTATGTCACTTCCGTATATTGATATTTCAAATAAAGGCGGCTTTGATGCAGTAGATTCAGATATACTTGATATGATATCAGCTGGTAAAATATTAGTTGGTAAATTATCAGCTACTTCTTCACCACTAAGGAATGCAGATATTGTTGAAACTGAATTTACGATTGAATCATCATTAAATATTTTTTCATAAACAAAATTTTGTTTTTGTTCTGTAGTAAGCGAACTGATTCTGTCAGTTCCTTTCATTTTATCATAAACGTCGCCTTTGTAGAACATTCTTAGTTTTGATATTGTGTCTAATTCATCAAGATATTTCATGCTATCTCACTAGATTTTGTGCTGCGCTTGCGCTTTCTGGTATTCTTATTAACGTCCCAGCTGGCACTTGTAGCCCCCACCCGATTCCACTTGCAGCTGCTATTATCCACCAATACTGAGAGTTTCCATAATATTGTCCTGCCAATGTGTCTAGTCTTTGAGTAGAATTCATTGTAAGAATTTTGCAAGGTAATCTGCCAGTAGACGCTGCGAAATAGATGACACTAGTGTCTCTTCCAGCTATCCGACCACTAGAGAATCCATATCTTGACCCTGCCATTGTTTATTCCTTGTTTTCTTTTTTGACTGCATCATTTGCAGCCTTGTTATATCTATTTTTCGATCCAAGGCCTTCGCCCTGTTGATCGCCAGCAATATCATTCATAATTGAGCCAACGTTATATACAGGAGCCCTTGAGAATCCATCTGCATCTAGTCCAGGCGCAATATCATGTATCGGCTTGAAGTCGAATGATATCTCTAGCCGCATTGGAGCCCTTGATCCATGATCTATTTCCCAGTTTGTATTATCGCCTACAAGTTCATAGCTTAATTTTCCAATAAACCCAGCTAGTCCGCGTCCTGCTGATTCTTCAAATGACTTTGTAATAGAGTTGTTGTATGGGCTCATAAAGTCTTCAAATGTAGTTGTAAATAGATCGATAGAATCACCCATTAGACCAGCAGACGCAGCAAGATCATTAACTTCATTTTGTAGAAGCTCGATAGCGTTGTTCACAGGATCTAAGAACCATGCAAAGTAATTCTTAAATACCCAGTCAGGATCGACTATTACGTCTTCATGAGAAACTGTTAACATTTTTTTGTATAGATTTTTAACTGTAGGTTCTATGACGACAACGTTGTAAAACGTTCTTAGTGTCGTTTTGTTGGTGCCGGGTGTCGTATCTATTTGTTTTTTATCAAGAATTCTACATTTTAAATGACGATCAATTAATACTTTTTCTACTGAGCTGTCAGTAGATAATACCGATGCTTCATCTACGGGTCTGCCACTTTCTTGAGCTAATCGTATCTTTATAGCTTGAGCATTCCCGATGTTTAAGTTCTCATCAGTAATATATCTGTATTTTCCTTGTGATGGCTTTACAAGAACTACACTGCCTACAGGTGGTCCATATTCTTTGTTGAATGTACCACCTAACCCGAACTCGCTTAAGTTAGCTTCGACGTCTGGGTTTTTTAGTTTATTTATTCCGTCTAGAACTAATGGGTTCACAAATCCGTTGTCAAGAACCTGTGAAAGCACTTGAAAAGCTAGTCGTTTTATTTCACCTCCGAGAGCATTACTATCATTAATATCGCCTGGAATTAGATCTAAAAATTGTAAAGGTGTTCCGAAAGCAGCCATAAATGCTTGCAATGCAGCTTCGTTAATAGTGTCAGTAGTTGAGTTGAAGGCATCAGATTCTCCGTTTAAGCCGGCTGCTAGTGAACCCAAAGTAGTTGGGAGCACAGATGTTGCGTTTATATACGTCTCAACATGTCCTGAACCAAATAGTCTTCCTAAATTGAATCTTGAATAATTTCCTCTTATTACATCACCTATTCTTAGTCTTATCATAGGAGAAATAGTAGGTATCTGAGAAAACGGACGTATGAACTGAGTGTTTTCATTTCCTGTACCACTTTTGACTGACTCTCCACGCGACCACTGTGGGTATAACATCTCAACTAATTTATTTACCTTGAACCACATTTCATCAAAGTCTTCTTTTGATGTTGCAACAAGCATGAATTTACCGCTTATTGTTCTTTTTGTATTCTTATAGATTTGAACATCATCCATTCGCCCGTATCCCTCATAGGGAGTATGATTTGCCTGGAATGCATCTGTGAGTGATGACAAAAATGCGTGAAATGCTACTATCTCGTTCGTTCTTAGATCATGAAAATAGAATGGGACGTATTCTGCGTCTAACATGTCTTCGTATATATCTACCATTGCTTTAGGTATCTTGTTACGAGTCGTGTCTACTTCTTGATTGCCAAAGAGTCCGTCAACAAGATCATTTAAAGTAGTAGATGTATCATTAAGCTCTAGATTCTGTGCTAAGTAAGTCTTTTCTCCTAGTGAAGATCCCATCATAGCCTTTACTGGGTTTTTCTTTGACACACTGCCAGTTTTTTGTACTGATCGTAGTATGCTCATTGGCATATGATACATACTTGGCATTGATGAAGCTCGCCATGCAAGTGATTTTGTACTGAATCCGTTCTTTGATCTACTTTTTGATATTCTTGTTGCTGGGCCGTCTGTTAGTTGATCGATATCCCATATTCTTTTCTTTTCTTTGCCGACTATGTCTTGAAACAATACTAAGTCTGTGTCTCCGATTACTGCAAAGACATCTAGAAATTTTCTAATTCTTTCTTTTTGTTCTACGCTTTCTGGCTCTTCACGTAGTACTGATCTAGCCATAGAAGCAAAATAGGCTTTGTCTTTGTCTTCTGTTTCTTTGTTTCGTATTGTTGTTTCTAAGAATCTTTCTACTGAGTCATAATAGCTGTTTGTAGTGTAGACCGAGTTGTTGTCTCTTGTACGATCAGCGTCGTCTATTAATACGTTTTTCAACAAATTATCAAAAGAAACTAGAATTTTATCATTTAGAGTTGTATTCTCGCTCTGGAATTCTAGCCCAGGTACGTTATGGACAGTTGTTGCTGTCTGAGCTGAAGAACTGTCGTATGCTCCTCTGCTATCTCTGTCGACTGGTGAGTTGTATGCGTTTCCTGCTTCAATATCTCTTGAGACTACTGAGCCTTTTATGTTATTCTTTATACTAGAAGCGTCGAATGTATCGGGATCCATTGTATCTATGTCAAGGCCTGCAGCCTTTAGTAGTAGTGAAGCGCCTACACTTTTTAATTTTTCTTGAATAAAGCTTTCGCCAGAAGCATTATAAGCACCGAATGAATTTTGAGCTTTTGCAATATCTTTGTTGTCTATTTTATCGTTTGTTTCTGTTCTACTTTCTGAATATTGGACGCCTTTAGTTCCTGGAGAGAATCTATTGTTTCTCTGTAGCATCTCTGTTGTCATTTTCTTTAGTTGTCTACTATCGTCGTCTTCGTTGCCTGGGTTTGTACTGCCTGATCTGTCTATTTCATCACCTGTTGCGTTTAGTAGTGAATGACCGTCTAATTCTTTGTTTGCAGATGTTTTATCAATTATCGTATCTAGTCCTGATTCTGCTGATTCAAACTTTCCACTGTTTGAATAACTACCGAGAGTCTCTCCGAGCGTCGTAGATTGCTTTGCAAAGACTTCATCGTCGCTTGTTGTCTCAGCATTTTGTATTGAACTACCCCTGTTGTTGTCATTAGATTCTTTATTACCAGCAGCTATTCCGTATTTATTGCCGCCTCTATAGTAAGTTGCAATGTAGTTTACGTAGTCACCAAGTAGTCCCTTGTCGGCATCAGACATCTGTATTAGCTGTTTTCCGGTGTTTGGATCGATGCCAAGATCATCGCCTCTGTCGACATTACCAGAACCGTTTTCGTCTGATATGCTTCCAAATGATATTGAATCAGCGGAAGAACCTGTTCTTGCTAAAAATTCTTTTAATGTTTCTCTTGACATATTTTATCTTTATTGTTATATGGCTAATTGCTCGCTATTACAACGCCAGCTCTATCTGCTTTCCATTCGAAGCCAGGACCTGTATCTGTAATAGTTATATTTATTTGTTGTTTTTCTTTGCTGTCTCTGTTTAGTTCTGCTTGTTGTGCTAAGAGGCTGTCGAGCATTTCCCTCATTTTACCCTCAAATTTGTTGCCTGATGCTTCATTTACTTCATTTACAAGTGTTTTTAGTTGTTCCACAGAGGCGTTTTCACTGATTTTGATTGTTGTGACTTCTTCTGTGACTGCGGCATGCCGCAGCGCCGCAGTCGTAATAAGACCTTTAGTTGTGTCGTCCAGCACTGGAATCGCTGGAGATGATTGCCCGCCTGATGATTCAGGCTGTGCAGTCGCTCCTTTATTTACCATACCCTTCAGCAGCGACTCACCTGAGACTGTGTAGACACTAAGGGCACTAGACATGTCCCCAGAGCCGGCGTTAGCTGCGTCTTCGTTGATATCATTTGCGCCTTTAATTTCCTCTCTAATAACTATAGTTCCTTCTTCTAGTGACTCTTTGAGCTCCCTAACACGAGCGAGGTCCTCGGCACCTTCGCCAGCTATTCTAGTCAAAATAGTTGCTGATCTAGGGATCTCTCCTGCTAGAAGCGTGGCTTCGTCTGCTAAATCTCTGATTCCGCTAGAAAATACAGCCCCGATAGCTTCTTTAGTTTTTCTTGCCGAGTTTTTGAAACCTTCTTCGATAGTATCACCCATTTCATTCAATCTTGCAATATCATCACCTGCATTTGCCAGTGCGCTATCTATGTCAGACGCTCCTACACCTGCTGTTGCTCCTGATACTTGATCAGTGAACTGCGAAAGATCACTTCCGGCCTCCCCGAGAAGACTCTCAACAGATGATATATCCATTCCAAGAGTTTGTGAGAGCAGTCTCTTTTGAGCCATATTCATATTAGCCATGTCTACGCCAGCAGTCTCAAAGTCTTCTTGAATCATTGCAAGCATTTCTTCTGGGCTTTCGAAAGATGCGGTCATGTATTTCATTGTGTCCATCTGAACACCGAATACTTGAGTTAATTTAGATACAGACTCGGCTGCGCCTTCGAATGTACTAAACTTTCCGACTAACCCAGCGACGTCTGAGACTTCGAGGCCAACTTTGGCTATTGCTGCTGCTGCTTCAGACATCTCTTCAACTGTCATATTACCAAACGTCTTCACGTCTGACATCATTCCGGATATATTTAATGCTATTATTTTGCTTGATATACCTGTTGAATCTTCTATTGCATTCGAATAGGCGAGTGTCTGCTTTAATAATTCATTATTGACCTCCCCTGTTAGTGCAAACTGTCTCTCGAGGAACTTTTGAGTTTGATTTGATCCAAAGTTAAGTGCTCTTCCATACAATGTAAGATCAGCCATTTCTTTTGCAGTGACTTCTTTTGTAGTTGCGTGTATTTGTAATAAATTTGAACTAATTATTCCTTGGTATTCACCTATTAGTTCGCCTTGATTCTTGAATATTGTATTAAGAGCTTCACCGCTTTCAGCTGCCATACCATAGAAGTTTGTCTGAACTTCAGTGATACCAGCGTACATTTTTTTAAATGTATCACTATTCTCTCCAAAAGCAGAAACCATCTCCTCGTGTATGTTCATTAAATCTGAAGCTTGTTTGTATGCAGACGAAGCTATGGCCCCAGCAGCGGTATCTGAACGCCCTAAGAATCCTTCTTCTATAGCTTTCACTATACCATCTAGCATTCCAGGATTTGGGGGATCTGCTGCCATTTACAACTCCATAAAACTATTGTATACAAATAAATATCAACAAAATAATTTTATCATTTTCTTTTATTGTTTGCTTCATCTATAGCTTCTTTTTTGTCAGAAAGCTCTTTAAGATATCTATCAATAAACCAACGTCTATAACGACGAGGCATATTTCTCGCTTCAACATACCCAACACTAAGGTATCTCATCAAAACGTAATAGTCTTCTAATACTATTTCTTTATAGTTAGATGGTAGGCCAAAGAAAGTTGAGCCCGAGAGATAACGTCACTTGGGCCTCCTGATTGCAACTGCTACAGTTATAGCTTGTATTCATATCAATTCCAGGTTCATTATCTTTAATAAAACGTCTTATTGTACGTGAGTCTCTTAGTGGCATGTTTTCTATGAATTTTTTAAGTTTGTTTCTGTCTCTGATTCCGTCTATAGATTTGACTGAATTTGATAGTCTTGTTGTTACTCTATTAACATCTGGGTCTATTCCTAACAGCTCTTTATTTCTTTTTTCAGTTACGCTTATTTCTTTTTCAACTCCGGCCGTCATAAATGATACTGTTGCAGTCTTTCTAGATACAGGAAGATATACTTCAAATTCATTTATGCCGGGTGCAACAGGTTTTGCATCGAGGCTCTTTAGTTTTAGGCTTGTTAGGTCAAATACTGTTGTGTTTCGAGCGCCGCATGCAGTACAATTTGTCGATGCACTATAGTCTGATCCAAAACCAGTAACTCTAAGTGCTACAAGAATTGTGTTTCTGTCTCCTGTTAGGAGCTCTGATACGTCTATTGACTTATCAATAATACATGATTCAAGAAGCTTGTCGATTACTACTCCTTGCTTTATATACGCTTGAGACATTAAAATATCTTCTTCTTTGGCGGTCATAGCCCTGATATCTATTGTCTCTCTTTGATATAGTGATGAGTCTTTATCGTACAACTGACCTTTTGAGGGCAACGGTGCTGAATCAACAGGTACTTCCCACCCGAAGTCGTCTCTTGATACATTGCTTGTTTTATAGCCTTGATCTACTGCTTTTTCTGGGTTAAATAGATCTTCTCTTGACATTTTATCTGACACTGCTAAACTCCCGTTAGATGTCATATTCTATACAAATAAAGATAATGTGTAAAAACTATGAGCAGCTTTGTATCAAAATATTTATATTATTTTCTTGACTCTCTGTAAGTTCCAACAGACACAGGCCAGAGTGTTTCAGCTATATCAAGACATGCGTTCGCTACTTGCTGTATTTCCCACTGTGCTCCATCATGCGTGCGTAACTCAATAAACTTTAAAAGATTTGAGAGATTACACGATCCGTAGTATTCGGTGTAGAGGTTCTGTGGTAGAACCCCACGGGCTTGTTCTCGGCAGACGCCTGCTTCGATAAGGCTGTTAAATAAGTCTAGAGATTTTTCATTATGTATCCCAACAAGATGTGAGGCTGGAATTGGCGTATAACCGCCCCACTCAACTTCTGGATCGATCAACTCTTCGGCATTGCTTGCCTGTCGGTTGCTTTTGTGTTGTGTTCTGAATGATTCAGGTTCGTAGAATCTCATGTCTAAATCAGTATATCGTCTACTGATCTCGTTGTATGACCACGTCCGATGACGATGATGCTGACTTCTAATGTATAATGGCACAACAAATCTGAATGTTACAACATTGTGTTCGAACGTAGACGTGTGTTTATGATTTACGAGATACTTGATTAACTTCTCATCTTTTTCATCTAACGAATCTCTGTGCTTTCCGAATGAGACACGAGCGCTATTTACAACTGTTAAGTCAGAGCCCATATGATCAACATACTCAACTACTCCGATACCATCGTTGTATAGTTCTACTCTTTTTTGCATTGTAATTAACTCTCTATTTAGAATTAATATTCTACATCAGATAAACTAAATGTATAAGACTATGAGCAGCTTTCACAGAGTACAAGGTAGTCAAGACTATTTAGTTCGTTTAGTTCTTCTACTACAGCTTTTTGAACTCTGTGCTTTACTTCGTAGCTATCTCTATTAGACGGATTAAGGCGTGTGTTTACTTCTTCTACAATGATTCTAAGTTCTGTAATGTCATATTCTACATGTATATTTTTCTTTTTACTACACTGTTGACAAGTAAACCCTCTTTCTACTATTTTTGGAAACTTCCAGTTAAGGAAGATGTCTGCTCCAAGATGAACTTCAGTAGTAATGTCGTCTATTATCTTGTCGACATTCTTATTTTGAAAAAAGTTAATCATTTATAAATCCGTTTATATTACTATATATTTCAAGCATACAAATATACTAATCTTTTAACCCGAATACAACAATCTCTCTAAGATGACTTTTCTAATCAAAATAGAGAGATTGTATAGTTACTAAATTTGAAAATCAGAACTGAAGTACGCAGTTATCAAATCTTAGTGTAAGGTCTATTTGCATGATATCGCTATCGCCGTCGTACTTAAGATCGCCATACTTTGCGTTAACTATGAATGCGCCTTTGATGTCCCATAGTTCAATTACTGTCCCTACTGGGTCCAGGAGCTTAAGCTGTATGTCTCTTTTGTAGAAGTCTGCGTATCCGGCTCTTCCTGAGACTGATTCGAAGTGAGTTCTTACCCATTCCATTACCTGCTGTGCGCCTGAAGGTGCGATAGGGTCGTGTAATGTGATATTCATCTGGTCAAATTCAAACCCACCAGCGACGTAACGTTTAGAGTTAATGAATGGGATCTTGATCTCTGATATTTTCATTGACGGACGATTAGCAGTCTTGATCAAGAATGCGTCGATGCCTTCGATCTGCAATACCCAACGTTGTCCTCTTTTTGGTTCAAACTTGTTGGGTAACATGTCTGTGACGGATAGTGTTGTAGCCATTTTTTGTATTCTCCTAGAATCTCTTAATTATAATTATATTGTTACAGCGTATTTGACACAACAAAGTCAAGTGATATGAATTCAGCTGTCTTAGTTGGTTGTATGTAGATTTTTCCGCGAAGTGTGTTGTTCTCTACATCCATTTGAGTTGTTGTCTCAGTGTCAATTTTTACCTTGTAGCGATCAAGCCCGGCTTTCTCTTGGATGCTTTGTAGAAGTGGGTTGACTTTTGCTTCGAAGGCCGCAAGAGTCTCTGATCTGTTAGGTTCAAACAAGAACCCAAGAGCTATATTCTTAACTGAGCGTCTGATTGTTATTAGCAATCTTCTGACGTTTACACGATCAAGTGAAGATGCAGCTTGTAGCATTGTCTTCTGCCCCCAGATTACAACTTCTGTTCCTGGGAAAGATGTGATCGGGTTGATTTTTGCTTCGTAGAGCGAATCAAGGTTAGCCCTTGAGAAACTTGCTAGGGTATCCTCGACGGACTTTAGAGCTCCTCGAGTGAAACCTGCAGGTGCATACCAAGGATGTGCTAAAGAGTCATTCAGAGCCATCGCACCAAGAACTGCTACTGAAGGTGGTACATTTATTTGAGTCTTAGTTATTGGGTCAGTCATTATTACGTCTGGGAAGTATGCTGCAGCGAATGAAGAGTCAAACCCTTCTGATATGAACTGTGCAATTGTGAACCCTACGTCTGTTATTTGTGAATCTAAGAGTTTCGTCTCGTTGTTGCTATCTTTTTCAAGGATGTCTGCTATGAAGAGTGCATCGAATCTGCTCTCTACTGCGTCTATTGCGTATTGAGTAACAGCACTGTGTCTTATACCGGGAACTGCCAGTATTTGTATTTCTACGTCTGACTTACTAGTGATAACATCCAATGCTTTTCTGTATGATACTACTGTTGGGCCTGAAGTTCCGCCTTGGTTTGAGGCATCTTCCATTTCCCATACAGTTGCTGCATTTTGCATTTTTGCTTTTTGTTCCCTGAATATGTTTGTGCCGTCGAATCCGCCTTGCATCAACATTGTGAACTTTGCGAATGATGAGTTAGTTGATCCTGTGACGTCTGATGCCAAGAGAAAGCGTGTAACTGATGTGGCGTCGTCTAGTACAGAATCATATCTGTAGTTTGACTCTTTCCAATCAATTGCTCTTTCAGTTGCATCACCATCAAGGTCTTTTACATTTACTTCAATGTTCTCTAATGAGAATTCGTGACCGGTTCTTGATACGATTGTGTTAAGTGTTCCGTTAGGTAGGAATTTAACAAGGTTTTTTACAATGGAACTCTGTGTAAGTAGAGCATTTGGTTCTGCTACATCTTGGACTTTTGAGAACTGAACGCCCCAGTGTAGCTTGGAGTAAGACTTCTTGCTGAGAAGCAGTCCAACTGCTACATTCTGTCTGTATGGTGTTGGGAGGTTCTTAGCTGCTACAACTGTGCCGTCTATGTTTCCAGGTGCAACAGATACTATCATTTCCTCATATGCCTCATGACCGAATGGAACTGCATTTACAGGTATCTGACTTTGAGATACATCGTCTGAGACTTCTATTCTTATGTATTTTGATACGTTGTCGTAAGTCCCTGAGGTCTGTAGCTGTTGTGTTGGATTGTCAAAGTTGAAAAAAGTTCTTTTGTCTCCGATCTTTTTAGAGATAAAGTTAGATGATGTTGGGTCCAAGTTTAAGCTTGAGAATCTTTCTATCTGTTTTTGACCGGCATCTGTGTCGTTAAAATCTCTTACTACTAGATCAAACGTTCCAAAGCTTCCATTCTTGTCATAACGTAAGTTAATGATAGATATTTTTATATTGGAGTTTTCGAACTCACCGTCAGAAAGAGCGTGGACTTTGAACAGCTTGAACTTATCAGAGCCGAATGACTGTGATTTTACCCAAGGAGTCTTTGCGTGATTAAATCGTTGCTCGAAAGTCTTGTATTTCGCATCTGCTCCAACATCTTCAGTTACTATCATTTCAGTCAGCGTTGCGCCTACAGGGGCAACAGCTGCTTGATTCTCATCTATTTCGTAGTGAGTGTAAAGTAGGTGACCTTTTTCTTCTATTAGAAGAGGATCAGTATTTAAGACATTAGCAATGTAATAGGCACTTGTTGGATCAAGTGAGAATGTAATGGCTGTTGCAACGACAGTAGCAGCATCTCCAGAAGGAACGTAGGTGTTTAGTGTCATAACAGAGGTCTTTGTGGCATCTGCATATGATCCCACTGACATTGTGACGCCGTATGGAATCATTACCACAGCTCTTGCCACTAGTGCGCATGTGCTGTCAACGCCGCCACTGAAGGCTGTTAGCGTGTGAGTAGAGGAGCCTGCATATGTAGGAACAATTCCATTCAGCTCTTCAGTTGCCCCTGATGTGTCTGTTATTGTGACCGATACGTCGGTGGCGCCACCAGAACTGTCCACTACGAGCGTATAACCAGCAATCGTGTCCCATGAAGTAGTGTAAGAAAATGTCACTAAGCTTCCTCCTGCAGGAGTCCAAGTAATAGTGTCGCCTGATGTCTCTGTGATCGTCAGCCCTGTAGTTGATGATGAAGCAAATGTAGTAGCAGAAGGAGTATAAATAGTCTCAGTGACTCCAGCGTCAGCTAATACTGCTGATCCTGCAGTGTCTGTCATGTAAGCACTTATTAAGTGAGATGTTCCTGCTGAAGTGCCTGTTGCGTAATTGTTTTTAGCAGTTCCTGCAGTTACTAATCCTGTACTCGTGACGGGTAGAGCATCTCCAGCAACGAAACCAGCTGTTATATCAGCTCCTGTTCCTGTTCCAACTCCGAGTGTTCTTACGAAAGTAAGTGACTGAGCATTCTTTAACCATTCATTGACAGCTAAAGGGGCGTACTTTTCGCCGTCTGACTCTCCGAATTGTGCAACGAACTCTTTAAAATCGCCAATAGTAACGGGTACAAAGGCAGGACCGCGTAAAGAAGTACCGATTACACAAGCTGGAATGCCTTGTGGTCCAAGTCTGCTTGGTTGTGATAAATCGATTTCTCTTGTGCCGACTCCTGCACTGCTGTATGTTAGTTCAGACATTAGTAGATCTCTCCATTGTATTATTAATTATTCTTTTATTCAAAACTTACACCTGAAGATGTAACAATAAAGTCGATTGCTACGTATTCAATGGCACGTGTTGGGACCAGTACAACTCTACCATTCATTCTATTTGACTCTATGTCAGAAGGTGTGTTGTTTGAGTCGTCAACTGTTATTGAATACATATCAACACCTTGTTGAGTCTGTATTAGTGAAAGTTTTGGTTTTAGTTGTGATGCGAATTTAGCTCTTGTAGTAGCGTTATTCTGTTCAAACAACATGTTCTTCGCAACTGCAACTACTTGTCTTTTTACTTCAAGTAGCATACGTCTGACATTGACTCTATCAAGTGAAGAAGCTGTCATTTGCAATGTCTTTTGACCAAAGATGACATAACCGGCATTCGGGAAAGTAGCAATTGGGTTAATGCGTGCTTCGTAGAGGCTATCACGATCGGCTGTGTTTAAGCGAGCTGTTACGCCTTTAACCACATCCAAAGAAGCCCTGTTAAACCCTGCAGGGGCGAACCATGGGTACGCAACCTTATCAGTGTAGCTGATGGCTGCCATAGCTGCAATAGATGCAGGAGCTTCAACTACAGTGTCTACATACTCATCGTATATTTTGACATCTGGGTAGTAAGTAGCTACGTAGTTGTTGTCGAAGCTGCGTCCACCGAATTTTGCAAGTGTCTCTGTTGTGTCTGGGTCTATTGAGTCATTATCAAACACTCTAACAACTGCACTGGCTGAATTATATCCGTAAGAAGGAATGTCCATGAGATATATTGCCATTCCGTAGTCACGAACCTTGTCAGCTGCGTAGTCAGTAATAAACGAATCACGCATGCCTGGGACTGCCAAGATGTTTATTGTTGATGACATCTCGTCTGTTAGGATATTAATAGCAGACCTGAATGAGTTTACGGCGTTGTTCGTTGTTCCTGTTCCAGCTGGATTAACACTTAGACCTAATTTAGATTTCACATCAGCGTCTACTGTTAGTCCGCCGAGCCCACCTGCATCAGTGTCTATTGAAGTTGACTTGTCAGTCATCATAGCCATGTCTTTATCCAGAATGTTTACTCCGTCGAAACCACCAGAGAACACGTTAGTGAACTTCATGTATTTTGAATAAGCATTAAACAGTGTCTTATCCTTGTAGTTCGCAAGTGAAGCGAATGAGTAGCGTGTTGGAGCACTTCCAACGTCGTCTGCTATTGTATTCCCAGAGGTCATGTATACACCGTTTCTGATGTATGCTGCCTTTAGTACCTCTTCTTTTGCTGTTCCAAGGTCTGCGTCAATAGTAGTAGATACCGCAGATATTGCTACTCTTGAAAGTGTGAACTTATCATCATCTGAAGAACTTGCGAGGCTTGCTGATTTTCCAAGCAACTTAACGTAAGACTGCAATAGAGTGTTGAATTCGCCGCTGTTAGGTTTTAACAGTGGATTAACAAGCGTCTTGCTTAGTCTCGTTGATTTAATTCCCCAGGTAAGTGGTAAGTCAACTGACTCATTTGTCCCTGGCATTCCTGTGTAAGTTATTCCTGTAGAAGCGAGTGAGCCTTTAGTTACCTTGAATCTGTATGAAACGGGAGGCATGTGAGCAAGAGCGATGTTTCCATCTGTGTTTGCGCTTTGACCGGTGGTGAAAGTATTTAAGTTGTTACCAGAGACATCTAGCATTGGAAGACCTTTGAATCCAAAGGGTAGTGTCTCTTCGGGAATGTTTCCAGATTTCACATCATTTGACATTACTATTCTAACGAATGATGATTTATTTTTAAACATGCCAGTTTTTACCATACGTCTTTCAGCTTCGCTTGCTGCCTGAAAGTTGTAATATACGTTCTTGTCGCCAATTACCTTGGCAATGTATCTTGGGCTAGCTGGGTTCAAGTTGCAGTTTGAGAACTGCTCAATTACTTGCTTTGTTTTATCTGTGTCAAAAAAGTTTCTGATTTGTACGCTAAATGTTCCCCATTTGTTTGCAGGATCTACTGAGAATTTCAAGTTAGAGATTGTTACCTTGAACTGTTCGTTCATGGCTGCACCTTGATTTAGTGTCTCAAAGTGAAACAAATTGTATTCTTTGTCTCCGAAAGGCTGTGAAATATATGAAGTAGTCTTAGCGTTTGAGAAAGTTTCTGTTAGATCACCGAAGCTCTTTAGGCCAGTTGACGTTCCGCTATCCCAGTCTGATGCTAGTTTTACTTCTGTTGTTGTGTCTACCATGTCTGATTCTACTGGGAAGTCTGCATAAAGAACGTGCCCTTTTTCTAAGAATCTTGTTGGGTCTGTATTTAAGACGTTGTTAATGTATAGATCGCTGTCTGGGTCAAGTGAAGCACTAAATACTTTTATTCCGACAAAAGTGTCTGTTGTTTCGGCGACGCCTGAAAGTATTAGTTTGAATACACCCGCAGTTGGTGCTGCAGTGTCATCGTAGTCTGCGCTATCTGCGTCCCATGTTGACAATGCCGTATCAGTATGAATCATCATTCTTGTACCGAACGGCATGAGGAGCATACCTCTTACTAGTTCGAACGTTGAAGATGTGTCTATTGACGTATCAGTAAATATAGGGTTACCTACAGCTTCGAGTGTGCTTGCTTCTTGCTTTGATAGAATAAATTGTGTGTGACCTACTGGACGAATAGTTGTATCTGTGGAGTCTTCTCCAGCTGTTATTGTTGCACCTGCTACCTTGAATCCAGCGTAGTTGGTGTCAGAAGATGGATCTCCTCCAGCTCCGAGAACGCGAACATATGTAAGCGCATTTCTGTTTTTCAAGAACTCTTTTACAGCATATGGGCCGAAGCGCTTTCCGTCTGGCTCTCCAAATATACTAATGAATTCATCGAATGAAGATACTGTTACCGGTAGAAATGCGGGACCTTTTTGAGCCGTCCCAATGACTCCTGCAGGCGTGCCGACTGAGCTTGCGCTTGTACTTGAAAGATCTATTTCTCTTTCAAAGAACCCAGGTGATTTAAAAGTTTGCTCTGACATTAAATGTCTCCTATTTTTTCTTTATGCATATAATACAAAATCGTCAATTATTAAATATTTCGAAAGACTCCAAGTTACTATTCGTTATTGATGTTTTCTAATTCTTTTATCGTTCTTATGCTAGCAACAGTCTCTCCGGTGCGACTGTTCTTAGAAAGAACTTTAGATAATTTTCTTTCTTCTTTACCCGTAAAAGGGTTTATGACATATTCTACAACATTTAGATCAATTGTGTCTCTATTTAAGACTTTGTCCCCTCGCTTGTCTAATTCTTCGAGGTTATTAAGTGTGAATTTATTTATATCTCCACTTCTTATATCCGGTCCTCTTTTTTCAATAAGGTCAGCTGTTATCTCATTCATGTTAAAGACAACGTTAGGAGCTGTCTCGAAACTTCTAAATGGTGAACCTTTGCCAGGTATATCCTGAGGTGCGACGAAGTAACCAGGTAAGTCCATATCAAACGTAAGCTTAACAAGGCGTTCGTCTGATGCATAATCAGTAAAGTTATCATCAAAGCTCAATGGTGTCTGCATGTATGCTACAAACTTGTATCCAGCATCTGTTGTGACTTGATAGTTGTGTCCTATCGAGGGGAAGTTTGCAAACAGTGTCTCTATTATCTTGTTGATGTGAGTTACATACTGAGTCCATATCGTTATGCTGTATGTTATTTTTACAAACTTTGGGTATGGTATTGTGATAATCTCATAGATGTGATCACCGTTAAGATTTGTCAACAACGTAGGATCGCCAACAGTCTTTGATAGATTATTTTTATTTCTTCTTGATGTAGACGTTCCAGGAGCAGCTTGATTACCAGGGGCTATATTGGTTAGAGTGAAGTTCCCAGTATTCGACACATTATCTTGATTTTTTATTTTTTGTTGGTTGATGATATTTTGATAGTTTGGATCTTTCTTAGAAAGTCTGCGCTTTATGACAAGATCGCCTCGTTCTCTTGAGGAAATACCTGAGCCATAACCACCAACATTTGCATCATGATCTATCTTTTTTCTATGAATTGATATAATTGGTAGTATTAGTGCGTTATTTTTATCACGTATCGGTTTGTTTCTTTGAGACACAGCAAATCGTTCACCTGAAGCGAAGACGACTGGAACTTTTTTCATTGTCCCGTCTACTGATATTTGTATGATTATATCTTTGTCGAAAAGATTAAACATCGATCTATCCATATCAGCGATGCCGCATGAAGGAATCGTAAAGTCGTCAGGAATCTTCCCTGACTCCCAACCTGTTCTTAATTTTTTATCACTCATGGTTCACCATCGCCGTAGAATGCGGAATCAGAGTTCCCATCTGTTGTTCCATCTGACTCATCGTATACCTTAACACCTGCCGGACCTGTAAGTGGTGCACCTATCTTTGCAGTAAGCTCACGGGTATCTCCTGTTGGGTCTCCGGCGGCGTCAGTTGCAAATCCGCGCTGTTGTACGAATTCTTCTTGAACAGCATTGGCGTCTGAATATTTTTCAGATGTAGGCCCAAGAGCTGGCATATTGATTTGTCCTTTTCTTGCTTGCTTTCCGATTAGTTTGATCCCAGTGTAGTGCTCTGTCTGCCCAAATACATTGTCGATAAATGTTGCAGTAAGAACTTCAAAGAAAATATCACCATAACTAAAAAAGTCGCCCTCTTTACATTTGATTTTTTTGTCAAGTAGATCGCGATGTTGTATGAATACGTCGAGTTTGTATATTTCCTCGAGACCAAAGATATTAGTCTTTACTTCTTCAGGCGAGAACTCTACAAGCACATCTATTTCGATCGGTGTCTCGAAAACCTTGTTGACTGATTCTTCGTAGACGTCATGTATCTGAGTCTTTACGATAGAAACTGGGTAGTAGAATATACGCTGCCCAACAACGTCTTTGATTACTTCTTTTGTTATGTCAGAGATAAAATCTATCTCTCTTTTTGTAATAAATAGTCTAGACATTGCTTATCCCATGAAAACGGCTTTGCCGTTTGGCATTGGTATGAACTTCAACTGTTTTTGCATGTTCTCTGCTCTTAGAGCCTGTGTCTCTATAAGTTTGTCGTATGTCATACTGTCGAGCATTTCTTTTAGTTGAGTTATTAATTCTTTTTTGTCTTCTCTTCCTTGTGTTACTAATTCTGTACCGTTTAGCGTTAAATCTTGACCAGGAATTGGTATTTTAGAGAACTTTGAACGAATTAATCCGAGCTGCTCTCTTGACAATGCGAGGCACATTTGTCTGACCCACTGATGTCCCATAGAATTTATTTTTGAGAACTGAATGTTTCCAAAGGGTATATTCCCTAAACTAGACACGCCGTCAATTGTCTCGTCTGTATGACCAGTGTCAATTGGGTTATTAAATGTCCTTACACTTACGAAGATCTTCTGTGCACTTTCCGAAGTTGGTGATGGGTATATTCGTAGATTAGTTCCTTGAACTTTGTATGAGTAGTTTGAACGTCTTACTCTGTTTGAAAGGTCTAATTGAGATGCTCTTAAGATATCTTCGAAAACAGGCAAAACATAGAAGATTGTTTCCGGTGTGAACGACTCAAAGCTCATTTCGTTGTTCAAGTAGTTGACTGCTGATGTTGTATCGAAGAATCTGTATGCTGCCTGAGGAGAATAGTGAAACACTTCATTTATTTTTAGACGTGTTTTTGGGTTTTTATTTTGACTTCCGTCGAAAAGTGGAATAAGATCGCCCGCTCCATCTGTTTCTGTACCGAGTAGGTCTACATTCAGATTGTAGTCTTGCTTTCCAACAACCAGTGTTATAGAACCTGATATTACATCGTATGAGCCACCTATTCCGGCCTCTGATGCATATGGCTCAGCGAATCTGGTTAAGTATTCTAGATTGCTACGTGGGAACTTGTTTGCATGATCATCATATACAGGATCTCCTGTGTCATCTGTTGATATGACGCCAGTTGTGCTATTTTTATAAAGCAGATCGCCTGCATCATCTACAGACTGCTTTTTAGTAGGCATACCCATGAACTCCATGAGCTGTGATTTTGCCTGATATTGATTTAAAATACTGCCATATTCAAAAAGTGACTCTTCGAGGTTACCCCATATTTGTTTTTGTGTAAGTTCAACACTGAGTATGTCATCGCCTAATTTACGTTTGACGAATGTGATCATGTTGTCAGCTTCTACTTGAAATTCTGCATCGTCGTCAAATACGCCAAAGGGTGTTGGGTTGTTTGCTGGGTTAAAAGACATCTATTTTTTCCTAAGTTCTTTATGTGCTATAACGAAATACAATTCATTCAATTTATAAATATTACACAATATTGTGTTTTTTATTTTATATTTCTGCAATGTCTGCTCCCGTTAGGATTAAAAATTCATTTCCGATAAGAACAATATATGAGTCTTCTGATTTTACTCCAGCCATAACCTGAACGATTACACCGTATTTTACTTTTGATGTAGCTTCTGCAACCATTACTAATTGTCCTGTTGACATTCTAACTTCTCCATGTCGAACTCATTTACAATAACCAGTTTATTGTTGATATATGTTGTCCACGCAGAATTTTCAAGACCTGACGACCAGTCAGACAAAAGAGTTTTTGAAACTTGTTTGTTTGTTTGTGAACTAGTGTGTGCGACCTGTGCGATTAATACGCCGTACCCTATGAGTCTATTAGCATTTTTAAATACTGCTACAAGCTCTCCTTGTTCAAATTTGCGTGAATAAAAATCAAATAAATTCATTATTTTAGTATAGTTCGTTTATGTTTCTTGTCTTATCTAAAATTAACTGAACTTGTGATATTTTCTATATCGCCTTCACGATTATGAAATGTCTTGTTAAGACACGATCTACATTTATTATATATTTCTTAGAGACTTCATATACTTGATTTTTTTTATTATATTTTATAAATGCCTCTACTCTATTATTGAAAGACATTTTAGACAAAAAAAATGGGAGTCACCCGTAAAGGCAGCTCCCAAGTATTGATTATCTAAGCTAGATTTAGATAATGTGCATGTAACAAAAGTAATATGATTTATGCTACAGACACTCGATTATTGACTAAAATATTTAGTGAAAATGTTACTGCCACAACCATGGATCTTCATTAAGTTGTTTTTATACGCTTTTTGTTTCTCAGTTTCATTTTTTGTTGTTCTCATAATAAAACGATTTATTCTAACTTTTCCGTCTGTATACCAATAGTCTATTCCTGTCGATCCTTCGTACGTTAGTCCAATTTTTTCGTACCCTTTTCCTTCACCAAAACGTCTATCTGCGTACGTCATGATCCCAGAGTAATTGTTTTCTATTGCAAAACACTCTGCACAAGAGAATAATCTGCTTAGTCCTCCTACTACAGCTGTATCTCTCAATGTAGCGAATCTAGCTATTTCGAGCATACTCTTGTATTTCTGCTGTCTTGGTGAGCGTACTGAAAGCGCCGCTACTATCTCTTCATTATATTTTAGTGCAAAACATTCTTTCGACGGTGTGAATCCTGTGATATGGTTTTTCTCAAAGAACTCTTTTTCCTCTTGTTTTGTTATTTTTGATATCTTGCATTTTCTTGCGAATATTCTGTTTTTTGCTGTCCCTATTCTATATGATATTAATGACTTACAAATGTCTTTTTTATTATACCATTCATCACTGAATATGTGGATTAGAGATATATCGTTTTCGAGGCAGAGTTTTGTTTTATTGATATGTTTTCTTTTATCATACTCTTCTACTCTGTTATTATCAGAATGCCAATATAGTCCGTTAGCCTCTATTGCAACTTGTTTTGTGGGTACATAAACATCTAATTCTTTTGGCGAAATAGCATATCTGACTTTTGTATCGTATTCTACATTTTCACTTTCAATAAATGCTGCAATTTCATTCTCAAATTGTGATATATTGTTTGGAAAACATACTTGACACAATGATCCTCTTTCAAATGTTTGAAGAGTTTTTTTAGACGTTGTTTCACATTTTTTGCATTTGAACTCTAAATACTGTTCTTGCCTTGAAAAATAATCGTCAAAACTTGTGAGCAACTCAAAGTCATTTGCTCTATCGCTTATTCGCTGTTGAAATTTTATTCTGTCGAGCGTCTTTGTTTTACTCATTTGCTGGCGTGAGTTCAGTGTATGACGTTTTCCATAAAATGGATTACCTTCACCTGTATTATTCTCTGCTTGTTTTTTAACTCGTTCATCTGTCTCTTTTGTAAGTCCTTTATTCCAAGCTGTAGCCTTACCACCTTCTTTGCCAGCTACTGAAGATGCTATCTTTGAGCAATCTTTGCAGAATCTTTTGAACTTGTATGCCACATACCTTGTTTCGTTTCCACAGTGTTCACACATTGGTTGCTTTTTATAGATGTTCTTAATAGTATATTCTTTTGAGCTTAGCTTATGCTCACGCTGTAAGTGGTTTGAAAAATCTTTTCCGGTTGATTCATAGTTACATATTTCACATATCATACTGTCATTATACCCTTTTATGATATATATGTTTATTTCTTTACCTTGAAACAAAAAAAATGGGAGCCACCCGTAAAGGCAGCTCCCAAGTATTGATTATCTAAGCTAGATTTAGATAATGTGCATGTCAAGAATAGTTACTGTTCCGTAAAAGTCGGAACGAACCATTTTCTTGCCGTAGCGAGTCATTACACCCTTGCGAGGTGTGAAATCGTCGGGCTGGAAGATGGTAGGAGTAACGATGAGAGGAACGTACGGAGCGTAAACGTAACCAGTCTCAAGGTATGATCCACCCTTGAATCCAACAAGAATCTTGTTGCGTGGGAAGTAAGGATCTTTGTAAACAGTGAATCTGTTAGAAAGAGCGCCAACCTTCTCGGCACCGATTGAGAATGATGAACCGACCTGGCCCTGTCCGTCAAGCTTGTAATTAGGCTTGTACATGACACCGGACTCAAGGATAGTAGCAACATCAGGGCCAACTACGATGAAGTTAGCAGAACCGCGTAAAGTCTTACGGTGGATCTGGTTAGCAACGTCGATGATTGTCTCAGTCAATGTCTCGTACCACTCACGAACTGTACCTGTGAAGGCTAGTCCTTCGTAAGCAGCACTGGATTCGCCTACGTCAACTGTAGCACCGGTGTTCTTGTTCAAGAAGCGACCAGGAGCACGTGACCAGTAGAGGTTTGCACCATTGGCGCCAACTAGTAGGTCGTTAAGAATCTCACGGTCGATCTCAAGTGCAACCTGCTCGGATAGGATCTGAGTAAGTTCTACTTCAGCGTCCATTGAGTGGTATGCGTTGAGGTCTTGAGCGAGCTCTGGGGACCAACGAGCACGGAGCTTACGAGTCTGAGCTGTAACAGCAATTGACTCAATCTTGATGTCGATCTCAGGGATCGTATCAGTTCCAGCAGCGCCGACTGTTCCATCCATGTTACCTTCGAATGCAGGGGAACCGTCTAGCTCACCGAGTCCACCAGCTGCATCAGCAGCGAGTGTGTCAGCGAGTGGGTAGTTAAGTGTGTGTGTATCTGGAGTGACAGGTACGGCTGCTACTGTTCTCTGAACTAGCATTAGAACGTGTGTACCGGCCAATGGGTCAGCTACGAATGTACCTATGGCTGAGGTGCCACCGAGGACCCAGTTACCAACAACATTACAGCGACGTAGGTTGTATGAACCGTTTCCGGCAGCGCCGCCGGAGAGGTCGCCTGACTGTACTGAAGCAGCTACGCGATCTGCACCGATGACTGTAGAGGATATTGCCCATGACTTTACAGAAGAACGATCAGCAACAGTAGGAACTGTTCTAACGACTACTTCCCAACCAGTACCATCACCAACAAGTGGGTCGAATCCTGATATGGCCTGGGCAAATGTTGCCTGAGCTGCTAAGGCTGCTGCGGTGGTGCCGGTTCCGTCGGCGACGCCGTTGTTGTCGAACCAGAGCTGACCAGCATTAATATTTGCAACGTTAGTATCTGAACCCCAAGCACCAGCTGAGAATCCTGAGCCTACGAGGTCGTACTGACCACCGGCTGCATCTGCACCTGACTGTAGGCTACGTCCACTTCCGCTACCGTAGATTGACTCTCCGGCGCCGTAAGCATTGCCTACGTCGGTACCATAGGTGTAATCGAGATAGAAGAGCAGACCTGAAGGTAGGCTCATTGGCTGGATTGATACTAGTTCGTTAGCAACTAGTCCACCGAATACACGACGGACGATTGGGAATGCGATGTTAGTGAAACCACCAACTGCGCCTGATCCCATGGTGTTGCTCTCACGAAGAAGCTGTGCTGCCTGATTTTCAAGCATCATAGCCATGTTCTCGCGGTTAGTGTTCTCGAGCCCACGGAGAAGACCGGTACGTGACCACTTCTCAGTAAGGCGAGCACCTTGCTGTCCAACGTTACGAGAGCGGATGCCCTCGGTTAGCTGGTTTAATGTAAATTTCTTACTCATTTTGTTATGTTTCCTTATTATATGTAAACAATTAGTTATTTGTGCTTTTTTATTTTATGCTTTCGCAGTTTGTAAAAAGCCGTATTATTCAAGAATTACCTGGGTGTTTATTAAGACCGGCGAGAGTTGCCCAACGGTTCGGTGTACTGTCAGTAGACTCGTTAAGAGTTTTCTGAGTTGACTTCGTTCCAGCTGGTCTAGAGGAAGACCCAATGCTTCTTCTAGCGGCTGCTTCTGAAATTTGGCTCTTCTTAGAAGAAGTTTTTGCCGTCTTCAGAGACTTTGTTAAACCCTTGTATAAGAGCTTGACCTCACGCAATGTTTTTGCTCCATCAAGAGATTCGACGATGCCTCGTCTTTGCTCAGATGTTACGTTCTTATCCTGGACTAGCTTATTTACATATAGAAGCTTAGCATTAAACAGGTTCATCTCGGTTAATTGCTCACGTAAGGAATTTATAACCTTAGCGTATTCGGCAACCTGGCCGTTAAGAGTTGCAATTTGTGCAGACTCATTTGTTTTGTTTGTGTTACGAGTTCTTTCAGTTGTTCTTGCACTTTTCATTTCTCTAAGTGCTGCAACAAGTGATTCCTCGTTAATTTCTAGCATTACTTCATCATCTTCAGGAGCTTCAGGAGCTTCAGGAGCTTCTTCACCTTCAGGTGGAGCCTCTTCATCTTCTAATTCAAAATCAAGCTCTTCGTCGTCGGACATTTCTTCGCCTTCGGGGGCTTCTTCGTCTTCAGGAGCTTCTTCTGCATCAGCATCAGTGATAAGAATGTTTGCCATGTCGAATTCGCCGTCTTCATCTGGCTCGCCAAGATCAAGCATTAAGCGAAGCTCGTTAAGTGCTTCC